>JACLAC010018472.1_pt1 | contig 41392 bp, 36 predicted proteins | sample 8027881 | NCBI WGS metagenome assembly JACLAC01 (sample SAMN15725517, study PRJNA655200) | protist metagenome | isolation source: fluorescence activated cell sorting (FACS) single amplified genomes of... | place: Spain: Blaines Bay Microbial Observatory, Mediterranean Sea | collected 2016-01-19 | reverse complement strand
GCACTTTGTGAAAATATTGATTGGAACGTAGGGCGATTACTTGAACAACTTGACAGGCTTGGTATTACTGATGACACTATTATTTTTTACTTTGGGGATAACGGCCCCAATGGTGCCAGATGGAACGGAGAAATGAAAGGAGTTAAAGGATCAACCGATGAAGGGGGAGTAAGAGTCCCAGGTTTAATGCGTTGGCCAAGTGAAATTCCTGCAGGTACGCAGATTCAACAAATATCCGGTGGAATTGATTTGTTGCCGACACTTACAGATTTAACTAGCATTAATCTGATTGGTCATCAGCCTCTAGACGGTCGAAGTTTGAAACCACTACTTTCTGGCCAAGACATAGATTGGCCAGAACGACTAATTTTCACACACCATCGAGAACAAATTAGTGTACGAAATCAACGATTTCATCTAGCACAAAACGGTCAATTATATGATATGATTGATGACCCTAGCCAAATCAATGATGTTTCAAATGTATTTCCGGAAGTTAAATCCGAATTGAATCAGGCGGTGGCAGACTGGCGAGCAGAACTTTTACCCATCAAAGATAGTCGACCGTTTACAGTTGGTTATTGGCAATCAACATCGCTTCCTGCACGAGATGGTATACCACATGGAAATATTCAGCGAAGTGCCAATGCTCCTAATTGCTCATATTTCTCTAATTGGGTTTCTATCGATGATGCAATGACTTGGGACATTCAGGTTGGTACCAGTGGCAGCTATGAAGCCATACTATATTACACATGCTCAGAGGTTGATGTTGGATCTACTATAGAAATAACTTTTGAAAAACAGAGTCTAAAAGGCCAAGTGGTGATAGCTCACGATCCACCCTTGATAGGTAAAAAAAACGATCGCTATCCACGTCGTGGTGAATCTTACGTCAAAGATTTTAAGCCATTAAACTTGGGAACAATCGAACTTCCAGCTGGCCACGGAAGGCTGGCACTTCGAGCTATCGAGGTGGCCGGCTTTCAGGTAATGGACCTACGAAGAATTGTGTTAAACAGACTAGAAAGATAAGTAAATTTCCTATCGATCCAAGTCATTCAAAGTTTAAAATCAGGTGTTCCCAATCCGAGCAGATCACAACGACAGTCAACAGCAGTCCAAAAAATTTGAACCACTACTAGATGTACAATCTATGGCCGCATGTAATATTTAAATTTGCACACTCGAAAAAATCTATCTAGACTAAGATTTAGTGAGTGTCTTCATAGCATCTTTGTAGATTTGGGTATAGAATCGGTCTCGAGGAACACAACCCGAAGGGAACTGGTGTAGTGGATGCTCTTTAGCTCGCATTAGAGCTGTACAGTAACTAATTGCGACGCAAGATTTTTTCTTGGCCATTTGTCCTGACTCCATTAGATCTTTTACATAGTCAGGATAGGCCATTGAACCACGACCTACTGCTACGAAAGTCACTTTTCCATCTTGAGCATTCGCTTCACCCGCGTTGGCAACGTAGTTTTGTAACCAACTATATCCAGTACCAACGATTGGTAAATCCGGACAGGACTGCTGTATTTGAGCCGTCAACTGGAAATGCCGATCAACGCCAACCAATGGATGTTCAGGTGTCTCATATCCGTCTACAGGAGGTCGTTCAAAAGGGCGGCCAATATGTGGGTTGTAATAAGGACTACCCATCGATACATTGACTAAGCTAACCCCCCATTCTTTCATCAAACCAATGAGTCTGATCGGTTCTTCAAGATCAGGGGATGGCGGATTTTCCTCGTCTACACCAAACCCGTAAGGATAAGGTGTCATAGCTTCTCTTGGTATACCAATATTGGTATCTTGGTTGGGCATGTACGCCACACCATCATAGATGTTAAGTCGACTGGACAAGATTAATTCTGGTCCGATCTCAGCCCGAATTTTGCCAATAATATTACGGATGAAACGAGTCCGGTTTTCAAAACTACCACCATATCTGCCAGTCCGAGTCTTAGCCGCCAAAAGTTCATTCAGGAGGTATGTATGACATTGCTTAAGATCAATAAAATCAAAACCAATTTGGTAAGCTAATTTAGCTGCTTTTACGTAACAGTCTTCAAGTTTTTCTAATTCATCATCTGACATCACTGGATAGTCTTCAGGTATTGGAATCTTTCTCTTTTTATCAATCAAGGTTACTTTATCTACTACCGGATGTCGAAACGCGATCAAAGGCTTTTTGTAACTGTACCGTCCAGAATGGGTCAATTGCAAACCAACGAAGATGTCTTCGTTAGCTCCGAAAATTTCATGGTGACTATCCCGGGTCATTGTCAGCATTTTCCCGATTGCATCAGCAGTATGGGTATTTATTTCTAATTGACGGCTATTAGCTTTGGCTTCTGGTAAGATTGACGTGGCCTCTCCCCAAATTAGCTTGGCACCACCAGCACCGAAACGCAACCAGCGTCGAATAGTTAATTCGCTGGGTTTTCCATCTAAGGTAGTGTCGCAACCTTCCATCGGATGAATACCGAAAGCGTTACCGACAGTCTTATGGCCAACTTGAACCGGCTGAAGCAACTGATCTACCTGATCAGCCAAGCGAATACCTAACCCCAAATCTTCAACTTCTCGACGGAGTTCGTCAAGATTCCGATAACGAAAATATTTTTTTTTGACAGCCATGGGCCGGAGTTTTTTGTAATCTACAATCCTAAATCTGTTCTTACTTGATCAATGTCAATCGCACATCGAAAACCAATTCCAGGGGAACGAGTTCCAGGTGGAGCGTGCAGACGTCGAGCAGATCGGACATCTAGCTCTTTCATCCGCCATTCATTCCACATTCCTCCCCTATGTACTCGGTGTTCAACTCCACCAGTGTAGGTCACTCGACCATCGGGTGTAAACTGGCTACCAGCGCTAGTTTTCGTTGGGTTATTGACTGGTGCTTTGGAGTAGTAACCAACATCATAGAGGTCCGCTACCCATTCGGAAGCATTTCCAGCCATGTCATAAGCTTCATACGGACTAGACCCATCATTTGGACCTGGCCCATATAAACCAACAATAGTAGGTCGGTCATTGGTTCGCTTGAAATTAAGGCGATTTTCGAGCACTGCATTACCCCACGGATAAATTTGCACGCATTTGACAGCATCTCGTAAAATAGCCTCATCCCATAACGTGGCATCCGTAGGGATATTCAATTCTTCGGCCCGTTCCCAATCCCAGCAAGCAGCTTTTTCCCACTCAGCCTCGGTCGGGAGTCGTTTGCCAAGCCAACGTACATAGTCAGTTGCATCATCCCAACTGACACCAACGATCGGTTGTCTAGGATGATTGAACTTTGGGTCCCTCCAAAAACGCGGGCTAGCACCACCTTGCTCTTTCAGATACTTGTTATAGGCTTCATTAGTCACTTCGTGACGATCGATATAGAAATCTCGAACAGTAACTTTGTGTTGAGGCATTTCATCCCAAAAATTCATCGAATACCCACTGGCTATACGATCGGACATGTTCTTTGATGTACCCATCAAAAACGTACCAGCTGGGACTAGTACCATCTCGGCATTTTTTCTACTCGCTACTACCCACTGGCCAGACACTTCATCTTTTCGAATCAGTTTAGGAAGTTGCGTCAGTGCCTCTCCGTTTGAATTGCCATCTGAATTACTTTGTTGCTGACCACCACAAGATACTAGGAGAAATGTAAAAAGAGTGCAAAATAACCAAGTTGTATGAGGCCAGATTTTATGGGGCCAATATTGGTGGTTCATAGTGGATCGACTGAATCCACTAACATAATTGTGAGCCTGATTGTTCATGCCTTCCTCTGATTAAGATCAGCGACGGTATTTCCTGTTATTGCCCGTCTCTTTGAGTTCGTGATATTATAGCAGATCGTTTGGATCATTGCATTAACTAAATATTTCCACCTGAAGAATTCAGGAGCCCATAGTTGACTGCTAAACATTTGAATCTCACTATCAGTTTAAAAAGTGAATTAAGACGAAAAATTTTGCAGAAATATCAAGTGACAGACCAAGAAATTAATACTCCAGCAGGCAAACTTACAATGATGGTGGTCGAAGAACCTACTCAACTGTTGGAAAATTTCAAAACAGACCAGATTTCTACATTCCCTTATTGGGCAACACTATGGGGATCTAGCTTAGGGTTAGCTTACCACCTGGCAACTTACGATGATATCAGTAGTGCTTCAGTGTTGGATCTTGGATGTGGCATGGGTCTTGCTGGGATACTCGCCTGTCAGCAGGGAGCTAGACTCGTTTTTGCTGATTGGGTAGCAGAGTCGCTATTGTTTGCTCAGTATAACACTTTAAGAAACGGTTACGACGGGACTTACGTTCAAATGGATTGGTCATCTTCTTGCTTTTTGCCGAGGAAATTCTCGGTTATTCTTGCTGCGGATATTCTGTATGAGACAGACAGTTGGCAACCGATTCTATCTTTTATCAAGTTACATTTAGCAGCTGGTGGTAGAGCATTTTTTTCCGAGCCTGGTCGTACCAATGCGAAGAACTTTCCTGTTTGCTTAGCTGATGCAGGCTTCCATTCTGTTCGCTATAGATACCCAATAACCTTCGAGGGCCGAACGACAAAAATTTGGGTCTACGAAGCTCAACACAATGTTTGAAATAATTTTTATCCTTCTGGAGGAAGCAAATGACCGCATATTTGCAGTTTTTGTTTAATCAAGTGCCAAAATGGGGAATGGACAGATTACCTACCTGGTGCTTATTGTTCTTGTTGTTAGTGTGGTCTGGGTGTGGTGGTAGTAGTGTAGGTAATACTGTTGGTAGTCAAGAAGAAGAAATTAGTGGTGGGTTGAATGTGAAAATTGAGACAGATCACACTACTATTTCACCTGGTGAGATTATTGATCTAGCAGTTAAATTTGATCCACCGGCCAATACACAGGTACGAATTGCTTGGATCAATGTCACTGGATATGGGAAACTAGGAGACGAAAACGACCTGCCGAATATTTCGTGGGCAGCCCCTAAAGGACTAAACTCTTTGGAGAGCATAGAGGTAATTCATGTTGTAGTAACTGGCATCAAGCGCGCTGTTTCTGATGATGGTTTAGATGCTAGAACACAAATTTTAACCGAAACTAAGACAGTTTTGTTAACTGTTACTGGAGTTTAATTGATAGCTACTGCTATTTGTATCAATAAGGTGAAATATGTGCCAACCTGATCTATTTTCTAGAATATTGAACCTTCGTTTATGGAGACATTGGCCGTATTTGGCGTGTGCTGCTATATTATTTTTAATCGTAGGACAAGTTCATAGTAGCGGCGCTTGGTATCGAGTACGTAGTGGCGACACTATTAGTCATATTGCTCAAAAATATCGAGTTTCTCAAGAGTCAATCATTAATGCCAACCGGATTCGTAATGACCGACGACTCTATATCAACAAAAAAATATTTATCCCTAATGCCAATCCTATTCTAAAAACCGACGGTCTCTGGTATCAAGTTAGACGAGGTGATACTGTATCCGAGATCGCAGTCAGCCATAAAACGACGGTAGGTAAACTAGTTTTGGCTAATAATTTACAATCTGCTGACCATCTGCCAGCAGGTCAAAAAATCCTGATTCCGGATCAATCTAGCATTCATTTTCGTAATCCGATGAAGATTCCTCTGGTCATGACTTCTAAATATGGTTACCGAAAGCACCCTATTTCTCGGATGCGTAAGTTTCACCATGGAATAGACTTTCGAGCCAGAAAAGGTACCCGTACCTATGCTTGTAGAGATGGAAAAGTAGTAAGAGCTGGTTGGGATCCGGGTTATGGAAACATTGTAGTTGTCGAACATTCAGGTGGCTATAAAACGGCCTACGGACATCTTTCAATTATCTACGTAAAAGTTGGGCAAAAGGTCAAAAAAGGACATGTTCTAGCACTAACGGGTAATAGTGGTTATTCTACAGGCCCACATTTGCATTTTGAAATTCGGCGTTACAACAAGAGCGTCGACCCACGTCGTTATATAAAACTGGGTTCCTAAACTATTCAGACTACCAGAGAATTAGGATGATACCAAACCAAAATGAAAACTATTTGACGATCATTTTCTTTGTCATTACTGCCTGTTGTATACTTCTATTCGGTGAGGTGTCAGCTGAAGTCTCGTTAGATGCTCGTTCAATTGGTTTAGGTGGGCAATTAGCTAGTAGCTCATACGGAGCCAGCGGTCTATTTAACAATCCTGCTACCGTAGCTTTTTTACGCCAGTCCGATTTTAGTTATGACTTCTCTCAAACTGCACTTGCTTTTACATCTCCTATACAAATTGAAGGACAAAGGCCATTTTCTCTTGCCACAGTGGGTATTGGGTTAACAGATTTATTGGCTTATGACCGTTTTTTTTCTGCTAGTCGTAAGAACCCTATCGGTATGCAGATGTGGGGCGATAATCAACTTATGTTGACAATAGCCCGATCTGTAGGGACCAAAGTTCAAATCGGCGCTAATTTCGGTATACGCCAACACCTTTATCTAAAACCTGACCGGTCCATTGCACGTTCTCTTGTCTATCCTTACGATATTGGATTGATTTTACGACCTAATCCTAAAGTGTCAGTAGGGTTGGTTTATCATTATCTTGACTTCAGTTCAGTATACGATAATCCTAATGTTAAGAATGAGATGTTGATTGATAGTCAGGCACCACTAAGAATTGGTCAATCCGTTGATGGGAGTAGTAATCTCCAAATTGATACCTTTTGGTCTATGAGCCAACCCAAAGATGGATTACAAGTACACATTAGGAGTGGTTTGGATATCCGTACCAATACCGCTAACGATTGGCAGTGCCGATTAGGTGCTGAGATTGGCCAGTATGGTTTATGGCTCAGAAGCGGATTTGCGCTACAATTACTGGGAACATCCATTACACCTCAACCTCGTTTAAGTTGGCGAGTTGGTGCTTCAATCGAACAATTCGATACCGCCTTACATTATGCTTATCAGTATGACGACCAAGATTATAGGCATTATCTGTCGCTCAATTTCGCCATAGGCCAATTCATACATCGAAATGTAATCACAAAAACAGAAAAATCAACAAAAAAGAGTGAGTTTCGCACCTTAAGCACCGATCGGTTTGCACCTCGAAATGACAAAAAAAACAATGAGCCAACCCAAAAAGAGGTAATGCTCACACCAACTTCATCTAGGACGGAACGGATAGCAACGGAGTTCCAAATCCCAGTGGAGTATCTGATGGCTCTAATTAAAATGGAATCGAGTTTTCAACCAAGTGCCATTTCCAAAAGTGGTGCGGTCGGGTTGGGGCAACTAATGGCACCGACAGCAAGAGACCTCGGTTTGAAAGTGCCTGAGTACCACGATCCTTTATCCCCAACCATTAACCCTAAAGTAGATCAACGGTTTGATGCTAGAAGAAATCTAGAGGCCAGTGCGAAGTATTTACGCCAAATGCTAAATCGATATGAAGGCAACTACGCCTTAGCGTTAGCGGCCTACAATGCTGGACCTGGACGGGTCAAACATGATATTCCTCTGATTCGTGAAACCGAGCGTTACGTTGGAAAAGTACTCAACACTTATTATCAATACAAAGCCAATCCTAGCTTAAGAAATACGGATTTAAATAAACTAGATCAACAACTAGAATAAGTTAAACCATCCAACTTGTTTTTAATTGAGCGTGTTTGTTCTTGTATTAAAAAAAAGAGAAAACCTGAGCAATTCGATCTCGATTTCGCTGTATTTCGAGCCAAAAAATTTAATAAGTAGACTTAATTAAGCCCCAGTTAGTGGAAAGTTTATCCTTGGGATCAATGGATAAAACCGATGCTAGTCCATTGTTCATAACTAACTCAATCTGATTTTTCGTTAGTGCAATACTAAAGATGGCAACTTCATCGAATGAGCCATGCATGAAGGCATGGTGCGCCAAAAAGTCGCCCATTACAACTTCCTGCCCCTCACCGTCGGTATCCATAGGATTAGCGGCCCCGTTCTTCCCATTTAATTTTCCATCAACGTAGATTTGGTGGTCTTGAACGTCTTTAGAGCCTTTGGGAAAAACAATAGCATGGTGATGCCAGTTGCCGTCGCAAACGTCATCTCCTCCCCAATTATTTCCGCCGGCGTTTTCTACTCGAAGCCAACATATTGCACCAGCCACATGGGCTCTCACATAATACTTCCTAGTTGGTTCGACTACCCCCCATTTAACCCAAGAATGTTCTCGTGTACTGGCACTCTTGAACCAATACAAAATGGTTCTGGGATTTTTTCCACTAACCCCATGATAATTTCTAACTATCAAGTTATCATCCTTGCCATCGTAAATCAAACCTTGGCCAAACTTTCCAGGTCCGTACTTGACACCACCTTCCAGGGATCCATTTCTCTTGTTAGGAGATGCATCCTTTGCTAACTTACCTTTTCCTTCTTCAAAAAGATATGATACTTCTACCGTACCCAAATCAATCGCCGCCGAGAAACTCAAACAGAAAGGTAACAAAAAAATATTAATAATCATTAACTGACAAACTCGATTTTTCATGTCTCTTACTCTCAATTTATAATTAGTAATATCGTCGCGGTTAGGCAGGCAAACACATTTAGTACAATTGTATTTATTCCTACTATAGTGTTTTTGTAAAATTGACTTGCTAGATCTAGTCTCTGGGAGCTTAATTTAGCCACCTATCTAAAATAATCAATGAATAAACAGGTACTATCTTGTCAACTTCTCAGGAGACCTGATGGAATATTTAGAGAATTTATCTCAGTTATTCCCACATATCTAACCCTAACAACTTTCGTCCTAAGGAGGTTAATTGAGCTGGTTGACAATTGTGGTGTTCCCAATCTCTAGGGTCTCCCGGCCACCCTGAGGTCGGTCGACGCTGACGCCAAGCTTCGATACGCTCTGCACACCTTTGTTGAAACAAAGGTGTATTTTTTTTCAGTTTAGTATTAATCGGTGACATAGTAATGTATTGTGCTAAACGTGGTTGCGTCGCTGCATTATGGCCATTACCGTGAGCTAGTAAACGATGCCAAATCAGCAAATCACCAGCTTGTCCTGCAATTGATTTGACATCCAATCCATTCAAATCAGGAACTCTTGGGTTACGGTCAACTGGTTGACTCTTGACCCAATCGTAGAAAGTATGATGAAATCTGGGAATGCACTGAAATCCACCTTGATTTTCGGCTGTATCAGTCAAGTAAAGAACGCCCTGTACACCAAACGGAATTGGTTGCTGAGAAGTATCGACATCCCAATGTATCATGCCATAATTGTTCCATTCTGGATTTTGTGAACGAGCAGGTGGTTTCATGTTAGCACGATCGAGTGAAACCCAGAGTTTTTCAGTTTGCCAAATCTGAGCGAAAGCTCGATGAATACGTGGGTATTGGCGATTGTCCCAGAGCGACTGGTGCTGGTAAATTTCGACCATTCCAGCTTGAGAAATAGGAGAATCCGGATATTGCGAGCTACGTGGCGTTTTAGCATACCAATTTTCTTGATCACCGGGATCAATTTCCAAGAAAGACCAGATGGATTCGACCACAGCATCTAAATTTTCTTCTGGAACTGCATTCTTTACCACCACATACCCATTTTCTTCCCAGAAACGCATTTGTTTTTCGCTAAGTACTTTTTCTTTTTGCACAAATAAACCTATTCTTAAACTATCGGTTTTGGTGATTGTATGCCGTTTTTTTGAGTGCGTCAACGCCACTTTTTACATTTGCTCCCTTGTATAATTCTTTTTATTGTAATAGGATGTTGGGATTAAGCTCGCATAGGTCAGTTTATTGCCAGCAAAGTACTCAGAGCCCAATTGAGTAAAGAATTACATTTCATCTTCAGAAAGAGAATTACTTATTCAAGAGTAACTAAGGCCATTCTATTGCGTGACACCTAATCAGCTTCATCAGTTATCCACATCATACTGAGGTCGTAGGGATGGTTTATATCTCATCGCCCCAAAAAAGATGACACGTCAGTAATCTGTAGAGATTTTCGAGCCTACTATCATTCCGATAGTTTGATTGGGTATGAAGAAATTGAGCTTTTGGTTTATTAATATAAGGGAGATACGTAATTATTTCACACTGAGCGATGAAATCATAGAGAGATTGGAGTACCAAGTGAACAATCGATTAAATGTTGTATTCGGAACAATGATTTTTATTTTTACAGCCATATTTTATTTAGGTTGTGGAAACACTAATGAAAATCAACACAAAAAGCCAAAAGCAAACCCGAAGTCACAACTTCCTATTGATATTCCACGTCAAGAGGTTTTCGTTCTAGACCAAATTTTTCGTTACAGCGTAGTCGAGAACTTTAATTTGTGGATGCCAGGACCACCTAGTCCGACCAGACAAGGTCTGATTATGGATACACTCTGGTATATTGACCAAGAAACAGGAAAACAAGTTAATGCTTTAGCAATCGAACCTCCAATTTACAGTGAGGATTTTCGAAAAATGACTGTCAAGCTACGCCCCGGTGTATATTGGAGTGATGGTGTAGAGTTTAGTGCGGAAGACTTAGTTTTTACCGTTAACAATTTAAAATCGAACTTGGGTATGAATTGGTCCACAGAGCTAGATTTGTTCGTTGAAAAAGCTAACAAATTAGATAAATATACTGTTGTCTTCGAATTAAAGATTCCCAACCCTCGCTTTCACTACTATTTTGAAGTTAGGTATAACGCAATATGGATGCAACCCAAGCATATTTGGGAAAATGTTTCAGATCCGATGACATTTAGGTTTAATAATCCATTAGTTTCTCTGGGAGCCTATGAATATGCAGATTCCGATCCCTCTGGATATTGGGAATTATTTAAACGTCGCGAAGACTGGCAAAGAACTACTGCGGGAATATTGACAGGGAAAGCTGGCCCTCCCTACATTATGAGTATTTTTTACGGCGGTAGTGAGCGTAAGGCTATGGCGATGGGCCGACACGAGCTAGATCTTTTCATGAACGTTGACTATGAAGCTTTTCAGTCCATTCTTCGAAAGACTCCTAAGGCTCGCTCTTGGTACAAATCCTTTCCTTGGGCATACCCAAATGAGTTGACCTGCAGGTATTTTGGTTTTAATTTAGGCGAAGAGACTGTATTAGAAAATAAGGATGTTCGATGGGCACTCACTTTAGCCTTAGATATCGTAGATCTACAAACGGAATATATCGGTGGTGTTGCTCGTGTAACAGCACTTCCTCAGCCAGCCACTCCCAAATTGATGAATTTGTATCATGATCCCATGGAAAGTTGGTTGAAATCATTACAGATTAAAATTGGTGACGGAGAGTTATATCATCCATACGATGACACCATCCCAGAGCAAATTGCTAAATGGGCCAGAAAGCAAGGCTATACTGTGCCTACTGACGCTGAAGAATTAAGGTTAATGTTTGGTACTGGTTGGTGGAAGCATGATCCAAAAGTGGCGGAAAAGTTATTACTGAAAAATGGTTTTGCTCGTAACTCTGATGGTAAATGGCTAAAGCCAGACGGTAAATTATGGACGGTTAGCATGATCGTGGCTCCGGATGAAGTAGACATTTATCGATTAGCTATTGGTGCCCAAGACCAATGGGCTGAATTTGGCCTCAAGTTGGAATTAGAAACGTTACAGCGCGATCCGTACAGCACACGTGAATACATGGGTGAGTTCGAAGCTACTTCCAGTTGGGGTAATGCCAGTGCTGGAGACGTAACAGGTGATAAATGGCAGGCGATTTTTGGCTTACACTCTCGTTTTTATACCCCGGTTGGCAAGTCTACAGCCGGTAATGGTAGTAATAATATTTTACGAATAAAATCAAAAGAAATGGACCATATCATAGATGAACTAGATCAACTCCATCCTAAAGATCCTCGATCGATAGAACTGGGACAATCATTTATGAAATTGTGGCTTGAGAATATGTACTCAATTGTCACCATAAGCTTTAAGAAATTCGTAACTATTGACGAACATTACTGGACTGGCTTTCCAACTAGTGAAAATCCGTTTACCCAGCCGCTTTATTGGTTTGGTGGAGGGAGATTTACCTTACAGTACCTTACACCAGTCGATCCTGCAACGGTGAGTGAATAGCCTGCAAATATGCTCAAGAGTTATTTGATACCTCGAATCAGCCAATGGGGTATTACAATCTTCATTGGTATCACTGTCACTTTCATTATTCCCAGAATGATTCCTGGTGATCCGGTCGAAAGGACTCTTAGTTCTTTAGGTAGTTTGCAGACACTAGATCCTAGAGCAGTAGAAAATCTAAAGGAAGTTTTAGCTGATCTGTACGGTTTAGGTGGAACCCAACTGGACCAGTATGTCAATTTTTGGAAACGGTTAGTAAGAGGAGACCTTGGCCCGTCGCTAAGTTCTTTTCCTACACCAGTTACTGAAATTATTGCTAAAGGGTTACCGTGGACAGTGGGATTACTGACAACTTCCACTCTGATCTCCTGGTTACTTGGTGTAATTCTTGGTACTTTGGCTGGTTACTCTCCTTCAAGTGTCAAGTGGCAAATTATTGACAAGGTATTTATCTCAATTTATCCTATTCCGCATTACATACTAGCCCTGATTTTAGTGATGATTTTTTCTTACTATTTCCCTATTTTTCCACTAGTAGGCGGATCTTCAGGAAAACCCGCATTAAGTTGGGCATATATCAGCAGTATTTTTGAGCATAGTCTATTACCTGCTACTTCATTGATCTTCCTGTCAACTGCATTTCGATTTATCATGGCTAAGGCCTTAACCACTACCGTTGTTGGCAGCGATTACGTCAAATACGCTGAAACGGCAGGTTTAGAAAAGTGGAGAATTGTCCTTTTTTACATCACAAGGAATACCATGCTACCTCAGATAACTGATTTAGGGCTTTCTCTTGGATCTGTTTTTGGTGGTGCATTAATCATCGAGATTGTTTTTAGTTACCCTGGGATTGGATATTCCCTGTATATGGGAGTCTTTCAGGCAGATTTTAATTTAATTCTAGGTATAACTATTTTTTCAATTGTTGGTATTGCTACTGCAGCTCTGCTGGTTGACTTGAGTTATCCTCTTTTAGATCCAAGGGTTCGTTACAAATAGTTACTCAATCTCATATACCAAATGAAAATAATCATTGAGCTTTTTAAATTCCATCTTGCATTCCGTATTGGCATTACAATTTTAATTGGTATTCTGTTGCTAGTTTTACTTTCTTTTGTTTCACCTTATGAAGCTAGTGAGCGTCGTGTGACGCCAAAAAACCTTGCACCTTCATTCGAGCATCTCTTGGGAACTACTGCCTTGGGTCAGGATGTTTTCTGGTTACTAACCTTTTCTATTCGCAATTCGCTTATTATTGCGGGTTTAGCTGTCTTGATTGGTAGATCTATGGCGGTTCTAATTGGCTCATTATCTGGTTATTTGGGTGGTGTTATCGATAGGATATTACAGTCTATCGTTGACAGTTTTATCGTGATTCCTCGTTTGCCGCTGCTAATTCTAATCTCTGTAATCATAAAGGGAGGACTAGGAATATGGGGTTTAGCTATTCTTCTTGGCTTTCTGGATATTTTTTGGCCGTCCAAGAGGTATCGGTCTCAAATATTGACTTTGCGTGAACGGGAGTTCACTCACACAGCTGTCTTTTCAGGTATGAACACTTTTTCTATTATCTTGAAAGAACATTTTCCTTTTTTCATTCCCTATCTGTTGGCTGATGCCGTTAGTGGTTTCCTGTGGGCTATCGGAATGGAAATCACCTTAGCTATCCTCGGTTTGTGTGACCTTACTAGGCCTACGATTGGAACCATGATTTATTGGGGCAACTACTATCAAGCACTATTATCTCAGAGACTCTGGGTGTTGGCGGCCCCAGTCATCAGTTCAATATTTATCGTTGTTGCCTTTTATTTAATTTCAGAGAGTCTAAGCGAATATCTAGATCCCCGGACACGACTCAAGCGACTAGGAGTAAATTAACAAGGGATATTAATGTCAGTTTTAATAGAAGCCAGCGATCTTCAGGCCCACTATATCACTCAATCATACGGAGTCCAACGGACAGTTAAAGCCGTTGATGGTATTAGTCTTCAGATAAAAGAGGGTGAAATTCTAAGCATCGCTGGCGAATCTGGCTGCGGGAAATCAACTCTACTAAAAGCCCTTCTGGGTTCAGTTGAGCCGCCACTACGTATTATCGCAGGAAATATACAATACAATTTTTCACAGCAAAAATTCGACTTGTCTTCGACATCAGCTGACAATTTGCGAGAAATTCGCTGGTCCCTAATATCTTATATCCCGCAAGGGTCAATGCAAGTTCTAAACCCTGTACGAAAAATCGTCGATACATTTCACGATTTCATATCTAGTCACAAAAAAATCAATAAGAATGCCACTAAGAAGCTAGCCCAAGATTATCTAAATCAGTTGGGGTTATCGTCGGATATCATGAACGTTTACCCGCATCAATTATCAGGAGGAATGAGGCAAAGAGTGACCATTGCCTTGGCCACCGTACTTTCACCCAAACTGGTATTCGCTGACGAACCAACCACCGCATTGGATGTTCTGGTCCAACGTGGTGTGGTCCAATTATTAAAAGAAATACAACAACGTGAGGGGAACACGCTAGTGTTGGTTTCTCACGATATGGGGGTACATGCTAATTTAGCAGACCGAATTGCCATTTTGTATGCTGGAAAGCTCGTTGAAATCGGTGATGCCAAATCTGTTTTCAAAAAACCCAAACATCCTTATACCCAATACTTGATCGAATCCTTACCTCGGCTCGGTGATAAGTCGGAGAGGATCAGTATTCCTGGCAGGCCACCAGCACTTGACCAACCACCTACTGGTTGTCGATTCCATCCTCGTTGTCCACACGTTCAGGATAAATGCAAGGAAGAGGTTCCACCTTTAATTGCGATGGGAAATGGGCAAAAGGTAGCTTGTTTCTTAGCAGAAGACCAAATCTAATATGACTCTCAACCATAGCCAATCTAAGTCTTCAATATTATTATCTGTTGATAAGTTAACTAAGATTTTCAAAATCCAGCAAGGCCTTTCTAGCGTTGAATTAACAGCCGTTGATGGAGCTAATTTTTCAATTCGATCAGACCAGCCAGAAATTTTCGTTCTGGCTGGTGAGAGCGGTAGTGGGAAAACTACTATCGCTCGCATGATTTTAGGGTTAGTAGAACCAACCAGCGGAACAATTCTTTATCAAGGGAGAGACATTACTAAATTAAGCCAAAGGGAGAAAAAGTCTTGGTATTTCAGGCAAGTCCAGCCTATTTTTCAGAACCCTTTCGCTACTTTTAGCCCCCTAAAAAAGATAGAAACTTATCTATTTGAAACAGCTCTGAACTATCATATAGTTGACAAGATTCGACTGCATTCCTATGTTAATGAAGTCCTCAATTCTGTTGGTCTCTCCTTAGCAGAAATTGGTGGGAGATACCCAAACGAGTTATCAGGCGGCCAAGCTCAACGAGTATCGATTGCTAGAGCACTGATTACTAACCCTACATTATTGGTAGCTGATGAACCTGTCTCTATGGTTGACGCTTCACTGCGAATGTCGATTGTTAATCTATTTAGAGAACTTCGGGATAAAAAAGGTGTTACCATTTTGTATATCACGCACGATTTAGCGACGGCCTACTACGCCGCGGACCGCATTGCCGTTATGCTAGCTGGATGGATTATAGAATCTGGTTCTGTCGAACAAGTATTAGGCGACCCTCAACACCCATACACACAAAATCTGAAACAATCTATTCCCACTCCAGATCCCGATAAAAAGTGGAATGACCTGATTCGTCTCGAAGCTATTGACACTGATAGCATACAAAGTGGAGGTTGTAAGTATGTCGGTCGATGTAGTCGAGAAACTGATCTTTGCCGAACAAAAATCCCAATAGATTTTAATGACAATGGCCGATACGTAAAATGCCTACTGCCAGACATAAATGTTAATAATGAGGTTATCAATTAAAACAATATGGCCGTTGGGCTAATTTTCAGTATCTCATAGATGCCAAATAGAGATCGTAAGTTAGCCAGATGCAAGTTGAAACGAGAATCGATATTATTATCCTGAATGTAATACTGAATTACATAATAAAATAGCCCATGAAAACGCTCCAACAATGAGTACCGAGTAAATAATAAATTGACTCAAGAAACGACCGTTATAAATATTCAAATGCCCTACTAAACTACTCTTAACTTAGTTTCTAGTTTTGCTTGTGGCTTGTATTTGGCTTAGCACAATTCGCTTCATTTCTGAGACCGAATTTTCTGCTGAAAGGACCACATCAGCGAATCGACGACTAGGTAAAATCCATTCCATGTGCATTGGTCGCGTTGCAGTAAGGTACTGAGTGATCACGCCATGTAAGCTCCGTTTTCGTTCAGATTGGTCTCGTAACAAACGACGTATAAAACGAATATCATCTGATAAATCGATAAAAATCTTCAAGTCGAGTATTCGGCGAACTTCACTCAGAACGAGTGTATGTAAACCTTCGATGAAAATCGTTGGCCTATTTGCAATTTTTCTAGTTAATTTTGACCGACGGTGAGTAGCAAAATTGTAGATAGGAGCATCTACACTTCGCCCTTTTTTCAATTGCTGTAGATGATTGATCAATAAGTATTGATCTAATGCAGAGGGATGGTCAAAGTTAATTGATCCATCATCCAATTTTGGTTGTTTACAGATGTCATGGTAATACCAATCTAGACAAAATATGCTGGTCTGGTCGCTGTCCAAATGGGAATGCAAAGACTTAGCCAATGTGGTCTTACCGCTCCCACTTCCACCGGCTAGACCAACGAAGAAAGGCTTAATCATGAATTACCGACCATTACTAACACGTATTTTTACAGAGATGGAATAGTACGACCTCTCGCCTAGTCATTCTAAGCTAATTAGCAAAATTATTCAATTTGATATAGTATAGGGACGCAGAATCGAAATATAATTGTCTAGACTGATACGCGAAGTTGGAATGATACAAGATTTCTAGTTTAATACTATGACTTTAACTGAACAATATGCTAAACGGGGTTTTTGTGTGTTGCCTAGTTCAGCCATCGACCGGAAATTTATCGATGACGCACGAAAAGGTATGTCAGCTGTAAGAGATGGAATATTCGATACTGGGTCTCCACCTTCCTCTCATCCTGGCTTCGATCATACTAAATTGTGCAAAATTAACGATGCTCACTTAGCCAATCACGCTCTTTATACGATGCTCGTTGATTCTAGGTTGGGCGAAAGTATTGCCAAAGTAATAGGCTCTAAAATGGTACAAGTGTGGGCTAGCCAATTACTCATAAAACCACCTAGATCAGGAAATTTAGGTCGTGTTGGTTGGCATCAAGATCGCCAATACTGGCAATTTTGGCAAAAAAGTGAAGGACTCTTCACTGCTTGGATCGCATTAAGCGATGTCAGTGAAGAATCCGGCCCGATTCAATTCGTGCCGGGCTCTCACAGATGGGGTTTCTTAGGAAAGGGGGATTTTTTTAGCTCTAACCAAGACACACTTCGGACAAGTATACAAACAGTGGCAGACGAAAATTGGAAAGAAACTTCTGTCCCTTTATCAGTGGGTGGGGTCAGTCTTCATCATTGTTTGACATACCACGGCAGTCAAGAAAATATTTCGGATAAACCAAGATGGAGTTTTGCTGTTCACCTTCGCGATGAACGAGCCGAGCCAATTCGGAGCACTAACAATTATTACATCTCACATTTAGAAGATATGGAATATAGTCCAGTAATTTTTCAATGACCAGCATTAGTTCACAGCGTTTTCACCTCAAAAGCTACAGTATTTGACCTTATTCATTAGATTTTCACTCGTTCTGAGGTGAAATTTACTTTTTCTTGCAGATCCAGATAGATCAGTATACATTATTCAACTTATGTAGTTGTTCATATTGACTCTTAGAACAAATTGGTCCAGACTGTTTAGGTTGAAATGACTAAGATATCAGAAACAGTCAGAGCTAAGCGAAAAATTTAGAAGTATCAGAGAGAAATAAACATTGAAAACAAAACCCATACTATACGAATCTCACATGCATACGCCTCTCTGTCAGCATGCACGTGGTCTACCACAAGAATATGCAGCGGTAGCAGAAAAACGAGGATTGAAAGGTATCATAGTTACTTGTCACAATCCTGTTGAAAATTGGGGACCAAATGTCCGTATGACTATCCAACAGTTTGAAGAATACATTGATATGGTGGACTTAGCTCGAAGAGAATGGGAAGGTCGAATTGACATCCGTCTGGGATTAGAGAGTGATTATGCTCCGGGTATGGAGTCTTGGTTGGAAGACTTACACGACCGGGCGGAGTTACATCATGTTCTTGGTTCGGTTCACCCTCACCTAGTAGAGTATCAAGATCGTTATTTTACAGGTAACATGAGAGATTTCCAGAAGACATATTTTCATCATCTGGCATTAGCCGCCGAAACTGGTTTGTTTGATACCTTAGCTCATCCTGACTTAGTTAAAAATGTATCGCCAAACCATTGGGATTTAGAACCATTGAAAGATCATATCCTCTCTGTCCTGGACAGAATCGCTAAGACTGAAACTGCTATGGAACTCAATACCTCGGGCTTGTATAAATCGATACCAGAAATGAATCCTGGATTTTTTATACTTGAAGAGATGAAAAAGCGACAGATCCCGGTTGTAATCGGGGCTGATGCTCATGATCCAACTAGAGTAGGAGATCAGTTTGAAGAAGGACTCAAAATATTGGCACAGGTCGGCTACCAAAATGTATCCATTTTTCTTAATCGCCAGCGCAAAGATATTAAATTGGACCAGATCCATTTAAATTTAGTCGCTTAATTATGTCAACTATTCTAATTTATTTAATTATCAGACACATCAGGAAGGTGGAGAATATATGATCACTGATATGGATATTTACCTCTTTGACCTACAAGGATACATACATCTTGAGGGCGCTTTAACTGAAAGTGAAATAGATGAACTCAATTCGTGTGCAGATAATATTCCGTTATTAAATCCCGGCCAGTGGCATGGTTATATCCATGGACACACCTATGGAGACGACGACGGTTTAAACTATCAACAGGTTTACGAAGCTGGAGAACCATTCGAAAAATTGATCGACCACCCATCTTGGTTCGATCGAGCAAGGTTTTTTATTGGAGGAGAAGGCTCATTCGATGAAGCACATGGGCCAATGTTTATTGATGAAAATTTACTCAATTTTCGACAACCGGGACAAGGTATCGGGTTACATAACGGAGGACAACTTGGAATCAGCCGGTGCCAGTTTCGTTATATCAATGGTAAATTCCATTGCAATCAAATAAATGTCTTGATCGCTTTAACAGATATTGGTCCAGGCGATGGAGGAACTGTCATTGTACCTGGCAGCCATAAAAGTAATTTTGCCAATCCTGATTTTAGTCAATTCAGCATGGGAGCAAAAGGTGAGTGTCCATCTATGATGAGAGCTGCTGTTGAAATACAAATGCAAGCCGGGGACGCATTACTCTTTGTTGATTGCTGTACTCATGGTTCAGCCAATAGAACTAACGAAGGACAACGCCGTGTTGTTGTTTACCGATATGGCCCATCTTGGGGCAATTTCCGACATGGTTATCAGCCCTCACCCGAGTTGCTGGATAGGTTAACACCTGAACGTCGAAGGATAGTGTCGCCACAAACACCGATACCGAGAACTCCTTAAGTATAAAATTTTTAGTCGTTGAATTTCCAGTTTCTAGCTGGATGAACTATTATCAAGCCTCGCCTGGTTTTGGATTATAGTAAAAAATATATTTATTTTTGTGACTGAAACAGGAAACAATAACTAAGGTTAGTTTTTCCAATTAATTCACACCTGTTAAAGGCTAATTCCAGCTAATACTGAATTGAATTAGGCTTAAGCCTATTATAATAAAATTCAGTTTCGTAGTTACAACAGGCTAGTACTCAAGGAGTGTTCAATGAGGCATTCTCAGTTGGCAATTAACTCTATTTCGACCCAAGATGTTGATTTAGAAATACGTTTACACGATTACCGAAGAGCGGGATTTGAAAAGGTAGAATTTTCTCTGGCACAAATAAAAAATAAAATGGCGGTGGGTTTCAGCCTAGAACAAATTAAAAAAATGCTACGTCAGTCAGACTTAACCTGCATTGGTGGTTTTGAAAGTACAATCTCTTGTTTTGGTGAATCCAGACAACGGATATTTCATAACCAGCAAATTATACAAAATGCGAATATGGTTGCCGAGTTAGGTGGTTCTATTCTGGTGGTTGGCACTGATGGTCCAAGTAAGAAAATAAGCGACCCGCTAAAGCAAATGTCAGAAGTTGTGGCTGAAGTGGCGCATAAAGTCGAAGACACTGGTGTTACCATCTGCATAGAATTTAATTGGTCTCCGTTTGTCAAGTCATTACGTACAGCAGCTGAAATTGCGCGTGGATCCGAGATGTCAAATGTAGGCGTATTGTTTGATACGGCACACTACTACTGTACACCCACCAAGTTCGATCAGCTTAGCATTGAAAATGTTTCTCTGATTAAGCATGTACACATCAATGACATGAAAGACATACCCGCTGAATTTTGTGACCACAATCGAGATCGAGTCCTTCCTGGCCAAGGATGCTTGGACTTAAGTTCTATCTTAAATCGATTGGAATTACATGGCTACTGTGGTCACTTCTCGATTGAAATGTTTAGCCAGAGATTGTGGGACCTACCCACTGAAGATGCTGCCAAGGAAATGTACGAGAGTTTACTTCCTTTTTGTTTATAATTTTTTGGACTACACACATCAATTGAAAAACTCTTTGAAAGTCGATCCTATCAACTACCATAAAGAAGTGGGACGTTAAAAATCATAACCAAATCCAAGTAATAAGCTCAATCCGTCTATCAAGCCATCACTTGTTTTTATATTTCCGAATCCTCCTAAACCAAAAGTCGCAACCCCCCCTCCTTTCTGACCAGTATCATAATCAGAACCGATATAGACTGCACCCCCATATGGCCATGCATGTACTGACAGATGTGGTCGTAAACGCCGTTTACTTGTCCCTGGATAGTACCGAATCCCTACCGCACCCATCCAACCTGCGAGCTTTGTACCACCAACAAGCAAAGTCAAACGATTACTAATATCAAATTGCATCCCCAAACCTAAAAACGGTGACCCATATGGCAATCCTACTCCCATACCAACCCTTCCACCAGTAAAAATACGACGTACTATTGAGTTCTCTGTCTCGATTTTTCTCTGACTTATTTCTTCATTATTTTGAGCAGAAACAATATGTACTGGAAAGTAGGATAGGGATAAAACTATTACTAGCAATATTTTTCTCATAATTCTCCAAATTTTATTCTTCTATTTCTAGCCCCACTTCTGTAATGAATACCAACAAATATCTTCAAAATTAATCCTGTAGCTGCTACCCCTCTGCTCAATAGAAGGTTAAACAGTATGGCTAGGTTAGATTGAAAAAATTTCTTATATCCGTCAGGCCAATAATTTAACTGGTTATAAATCGAGGCACGTAAAAATACTATTAAGACAGTGTTTATTACTAAACATTATACCAACAATCACCGATAAGGAAATAATCGTAAATTATAGGAGTCTTGCCTATCACAATAAAAACAGAAAAACAACTAGCTTCTATTTTCCTACTTACCACCATCACTGTTTGAGGCCCAGGTTTAGATTCATAATAGGTCAGTGATGCATTTATCTCTTCGATTGGCTTTTTACCCTGAATAGGTAATGCCAAGGTTCTAAAACTAAATCTCTATAGTTCTCGTTTAGAGGCGACAGAGTATAAAGCACTGTAAACAAATCAATTAGAAGATATATTGGTTTCAAAAAACGAAATTGGTATGGTGGAATAAATTTGAATTTTCTAGGTCTTTTTCTATTGGTAAAATACAAATAATAAAACCAGTTTTTATTTCACTTCTTTTACATTGATCTCTTCTATTAATGACTTGAAATTGAAGGATCCGGAGGTAGTTAGATTATTTCTTTTGTTGACTGGATTATACGAAAGTAGACCAGTGAACCTAAGGGGTGAATACTACACAACTAGAAATTATTTGTTACGTACCATTAGGCTCGTGGATAAATCACTCGACCAGTATAAAACACGAATAGTCTCCCTACCATTAGTCTTCGGGAGTGGTATTCTTTTTGAAAATTCAAGCGGTAATAAGCTTCTGAGCTAAAAGTCTTCTAACCTGATTCAAATTGTCTACAGACTCAAGAAAACACAACTAGAAATTTAAGGAGATTTACTATGATAAATACTAGCAAGCAGCACGATGTCACACACTATAAAGAACTCATCAGAAACGTAGTTGCAGAAAAGAAAAAACACCAATATCAAAGTATGAGTGCGACCGAATGGTCAAAAATAGACGGATTTTACCAAAGACTCATACGGAATTACCGAAATAAAATAGACCTAGCTCGGGAAAATACGATGTAGAAATAACCCTACCAACAAGAGATCAAGTTTGCCAAGTTTAAAAATTGACCACCGATAAGACGCAGGAGTCTTTTAAAAGGAACTTGAAATTATTAACACTGACTGTTTGTTGGATGAATTGCTGCATAGCTGAGCCTTCGGTTACGTACAAGTTCAGCTTTTTTGCTCTTGAGAAACACTAATTGAAGAGCGAAACAGGAGAATCTATCTTATATAGACAGTGGGTAAGAATCAAGGAAGATAATAAACTCCATCAAAGTCTCTAGAAGAATAGTGAGAAAGGACTTTCATATCATATCGATTGGCGTGGCAAGTTACATGCCTGGCAAAATGTAGGGAATCTCAACTTTAAGATGGAAAGCCCGTGAAAAAGAAATTTTGGTCGGTAAAACCCCTAGAGTGTCTGGCAAATAGTTGCTGGGTACAAGTAGAACATAAGGTTAGGCAACATTTATTTTCTATTAGGGCTGTTTTCAGTTTTTCTTAGGCCCTGAATGATCCGATGTGTGCTCATCCACCAAGTTGGTGGATGAAAGTAATTGTTTTTAGCTGTTGGCCAACCTTCCCAATAAGTAGTAATAAAAGGAACTAGCTTTCGGGCTTGAGTAATTGGAATTACTACTTGATCGTCCATAAAGAGTTTCATGGCCTGAATTACCATCGCCTCAATTTCTGGATCACCAAGTGGCATTACCCCGATTTTTGCCACGATTTCACTGTATTTATCTGCTCGGCTACCACTCCAGCGGACATGGTTATTACCACTAGGAGACCTTTGGTTGACGGGGCGTAGAAATCGGTTGGTGTAACGATTCATCGATAACCAAGGTTCATTAACCGATCCACAAGCATCCCAATCTACCACGGCCTCAAATTTACCAAAGGCTTTATTCTCCTGCCAAGTTGCTCCAGTAATGGCACGATTAGTAGCCAAAATTCCTGCCGATCTTAGTTGTTCGACAATTACATCTCCTACTCGCCGTAGTTCAATTGCAGCTGCATGTGTTTGTATGTTCAGAGAAAGTTCTTCACCTGACTTTTGATAATATCCGTTGCTTCCGAGTTTCCAACCTTCAGCTTCAATTAATTGCCGACCGGCTGAGACGTTACTTTTTGGGTCGATCCAAAGATCTTGAATAGCGTCTATATATGGCTTCATTGCTGGATACTCAACGAAAATTGTTTTGGAAGGAAATGAAGTATCCTCATAAGCAATTTTAACAATCTGCTGTCGATCAATAATCAAGCTAATAGCCTTCCTCATTTTTGGGTTATCCCAAGGAGGAATTGTATGATTGACCGATAGCTGCCTCGGGCAAGGATCCAGCCATGCATAAGGCATCTTATCTTTCCAAGCTACTATATTAGGGTTCTGAGCACGAATACTCTCGAACGCACCCAATGTTATGTCAGTAAGACTATCGAGTTCGCTATTCGCCGCCAGCAAAGCCCGATTCTCTTCTACGCCCGTAATTAACCAAATCAACCGTTTAGGCTCTGGTAAGGGGCGGAAACCCGACTTAGCTCCCCACCAGTCGTCTCGACGATCAAAAACAACCTCGTTCATACTAGTACTGACTAAGCGGTAGGCGCCTGTACCAATTGGCCACCCTTTTTTGGGGTCGTAAAACTTGAAAGTAGAAGGATCTTTATCTCTCCATATGTGTTCTGGTAGGATGACCATGCTACTACCAACTCGCACTGAAAAATAATCTAATTTGAAACGAGGATTGGGGATCTTCAGATAAAATATGACCTTTAGAAGTCCAACCTTTTCAACTCGTTTGACCCACTGTTGCATACTAGCGGAATCTCCGAGAGATTGTGTGTCATCAGCAAGTAGGGTATTAATGGTGAAAATAATATCGTCTGCTGTAAAGGGCTCACCGTCTGACCACTCAACATCAGGCCGAATCGTTAGCGTCCAAACATCAAGTGCTTGGTTGGCTGTAAAGGATTCTCCAATCCAGGATTCAATTTCTGCTGTCTCATAATTCAGAATAAACAAAGGTTCCCACACACACTGATTCATACCAGGTCCTGTTGGTGAGGGAACCAAGGGGTTGAGATTATGTGGATCAGGAATGACATTACCACCAAGATCAAAAATTACAGTGTCTTTTCTGTCAACTTTTGAAGTAAGGGTTGTACCTTTATCGGAAGTGGGTAATTTTTCAGCTGAGTCTTCTTGTACACAACCATCAACCATGATTAACATAGAGATACCAAGAATTGGTAAAACAACCGGAAATCGAATTAATTTAAAAAGGAACTGTCGCAAGTTGAGCATAAAGTCACGTAATCATAGTTTCTAAGAGTTAGTAAAACCCAAACGTAGTAATATGGTGAAGAAACAAATCAGTCTGATTTATTTCTAGGATAGTTAATTATTGTCTTGCAGTCAATCTATGATTTGATATGTTAATTGCTCAGATAGAGATAAATCTTATTCTAAGACTAAAGATCGACTAGCCAACCAACTAGTATTGCTGCAGAAAGCCCAATACACCCTCCACTTATACAACCAGCGAAAAATGACATAGCTTTCTCCATACTACTAATAAGAAATGGTAATTCCGGATCAGTATTCCACTCTGGCATTCCTCCGGAAATTTCCTTCATGATTTCAGTTCGTCGTTTACGAATAAATCCTTTTTTCTTTTTTATCGATTCAGAAAATTGTTCTAAGGATTGATCGAAATCTCTCTTGTTCCGTTTGTTTTTGGTCTTATTCTGAGCTTGAACGCTGATTCTGGATTTTTGATAAATTAACAGATGGGGTTTAAGTAATTCCTCTAATTTTTCTGTTTCTACTATAAGATTTTTCTCATTCCAATACTTTCCTAAAATTTCTCTTAATGCATGTTCATAGCGCTGGCGACCTGATTTTAATTGGTATAGCCTGTGTGCTACCAACCCTTTGGTCTTGACAGAAATAGGATCCTTCCTATCGTCTTTGATATGACTGAATCGCTCGAACAAACTATCTGCTCCCCAAGGGATAAAGTGAAATTTATTTGTTTCTGAATTCAAATAAACAAAAAAATTATTGCAGTTTCCTGAGTAACCATCCCAAGCACCTAGTAACCCTTCCATTGCCCAAAACAGATAAAAGGAATTTAAATCAATTAACTCGTTCATCACACTTTCAATTTCATGGTTATCGAGCTGTAGAGCACGAATTAGCTGTTTAATTCTCGGACGACCTATTTTGTCTTTACCTAGTTTTTTCTCAAAACTTCCTGACCAATCTTCAAAAAAATCTACTACGGCCCCCTCATATAAGACTCCGTCATCAGTACCAAAATTTCGTTTCAGAAAAGAGCGATGTATTCTTTCTACGTGTGAATAAACGCCTAAACTCTGACCATTGACACTTAAGTGTGCATAAGCACAACGGGGGGCAGGCAAACCGGCCGCACTAAACAAGCCGTAGCCCATAAATTGACTAATCAGACTTGTATCTTGTTGATTATTGTTAAACGTCAAATTCGTCACCCCATCAATCTGGCCTTGTTTATCTAGGTGATTTAGCTTTATTTTGAGTGATGGTCGAGTTGAATTTTGAGAACCAATAAATCCTTTTTTGCGAATACCTACACGATCAAACCCAATCCCATCAATGGAAACCGTGGCTTCGACGTATGTATAAGGATGGTCAATAGGATGGTATTGTCGCCTGTCGGCTAATGCAGTCCGAAAGTCTCGCCTTTGGTGGCAAATGGTATTCCAATCTTCGGGGTCGATGGTAATTTTAACGTCTAAAACTCGATCAGATGGAAATATAGTATCCCTTGTCAAAATACCATTTACTGACTCTTCGGCATTAACCATGCTCGTTAGATAAGCCAGAATGATTAGAAATACCGAATTTTTTCTTAATTCTAATATATTCCTCAAAACGAAATTTACAAGTACTTGAATGGTTATTACAGATACCACTTGTTCAAGGCCGAAAAACTTATTTTAGACAGATGATCTCTTTTTGAGCTTCTGTCAACCCTTTCATAACGTGATCACTAAAGGCTAATCCTTGTCCGCCCCAGTCTGGCATGTAGCCAACGCTGTAACAGTAATAAAGAGTTCGTCGTGAGCGCCCTGAAGTATTGACCATAGAACCATGTGTTAACGCTTCAGTGAAAATGATAGCGTCTCCAACATCCGCTAAGATTGGTATAAAAACTGGATTTTCATCAGGATGATTACCCCAAGGCCGATTAAAATTACTTTTATGCGATCCTGGAATAGCTGCGAAACAGCCATCCTCGATCCTACAATCAATTAACGGAAAGACAGCCTTGGTTAAAGTCGAAATCATTTCACCATCGCGGAAATGATATTGGCATTTATAACTGATTGGGGTATTGTGTCCATGTAAGCCTGAATAACCGTCTGCCCATCGATAGATAGTATAGGTGTGATTAAGTCGATATGAACCATAGGTCACACCATCAATTATTGATAAAACTTCAGGAATATCAATCAAGAAATTGAAAGCAGTATCAGATTCCAGAATATTAGAAATATAGAGTTCTTTTTCTGTTTTTTGTGTTCCTAAGCAAAGAGGTGGAGGGAAATCTTGGGGATGCATATCCTCAAGTCGATCTAGTGATTGATTACATCCCGCTATCACAGATGATGGTACAACATCCTTCAGTACAATATACCCTTGAAGATCAAATAGATATTTCTGCTCTTCGGTCATGTTATTCCCTTATTTTTTAATTCAGGTTCTGAAAGTGGATGACTAATCGCCTTTCAGAAAAATTGATATCAAAATAAATATCCTATCTCCACACCTAACGCTGGTGATAGGCCACGATTTAGCCTAATGTCTCCAAATTTTGCGATCTTTCCATCTGGTGCTTGCAATGAATTAGAAATATAATTCGTTCCAAGATAGGATGTAAGAGTTAAGCCTAATTTTGATGATACTACCCTGTATCCAAGGTAGAGTGAAGGAAACAATAATATTTTTTTTATTGGTTGATATGATCCCTTGTAATCCCAGTTGAATCTTCCCAGACCAAATCCAGCTTCATAAAACAAACCTTTGGGGTAACCAGAGTGAAAAGCTCGTATGGATGGATAAAAACCAATTGCATTTACGTTTGCACCATTAGGCTCAAAATAACCCAAACCTAATCCAATTTCATATCTACCATTACCTGCTTGGGTTCCGTAATATCCCAAGAAACCTCCAAAACTAAAAGACAATATTTCTACTGCGATTATTCGCTTTTTGTCTGTATGCTCCAGTGCAGGCAGATTAGTTGAAATGACGATGAGAAAAGTAAGCTGCAAAGTTGCTTTATTAATCACTATCTAACTAATGGTTAGTTTAAGCCGATTCGCTGACAACTATTCGGCCAGCGCCTTCTCCGGGATACTTTCTAGCATTAGCACCTGGGTAAGCATATCCATTGATGAATGCTTGGCGTGTTTCTTTTGAGCGGTTAGGCTCGCTACCATGAATAACATAAGGGTGAAAAACTGCTAAACTTCCCTCCTGCATTTCAATAGGAATTGCATCTTCTAATCTGATTTTTCCTGTTGCTAAACAGTTATTCAGATTTTCGGGTAGATCCAGATGTCCCAATTTAACAGAATTAGGAATGAAGCAAACAGGCCCATTAGTACTAGTAATCTCATCCAGCGCTATCAGGGTTTGTACATAACTTCCTTGCCCGTTGATATCTTGCCAATGTTTCCCACCATAACCACGATGGGTACTATCTTGATGCCATTCAAAAAATACTTCATCCCCTGGCAACTTAAAATGAGCCTGATTGATTAGCTGACTCATCTTTTTAGATCCCAGTAATTGGCTGGCCACAGACAACAGCCGGGGATCTTTTCCATATCTTAACAATGTTGGTTCCGCTGCACCACACCATGAAACCCGGCGAATAGCAGGTTGTCCTGAGTGCGTACCTCTCTGTGTCTGACCTAAGACAAATTGTGATCCCTGATGCATTATATAGGTCTCTTTCTCTTGTTTTAATCGTTCCAAGTGCAGATTAGCAAGGGAAAAAGCAGTCTTTTGCAGTGCCTGAAAGCTGTTCTTCATGTCGCTAATTTCATCTGAATTGAAAACACATGGCAAGATGAAAAAACCAGTCTGAAAGAAACTATCTCTTTGTTTATTTGTCAACTCAACCATAGGATTACTTACTCAGCTGATTTAATATATGATTTGAGCTCGCTAAAACACAAATAGGTAATTATTAAACCTTATCTCAAACAAAAATTGATAACTTAGATGCAGTGCGAAAAACATAGAATTAATCAATTTAATCTAAATGTACCGATGAAATTATCAAAATCGTTTTGCCACATCATGACAGTTTTTTCAGGTCCAGTTATTTTGAAAAACCATAGCCCGTCCTTAGTTTCAGCTATTGCTGCCAGTAGGGCATAATTTTTGAGTTCTACTTTGGGACCATCCATCATCATCGGCATTTGAGGCTTAAGGTAAGTTCCTTGTACTGCAACAATATGTACTGGTATTTGATTGATAACCTTGGATTCTTTCCTAACTGAGTCAGGATCTGAACCATTTGGAGGTACTACGAATTGCTTTTTCCATCGGTCGATATTACTACTGATTGATCCGCCAATACCCTTAAAAATTGCCAAGGTTGCAGCTTCAACACCCTTAGGACCAGGTAATTCATATTGATCGTGCCTCATTGATGAAGATGGTTGTTGTCGTATCCAACCACTGGCAGCGGTGTAATTCAAATTATTACTTTTTTGGACCTGAGAATTATTACTTTTTTGGACCTGAGAAGTATTACCTTTTTGGACCTGAGAAGTATTACTGGAGGGTTGGCTCTGGATGGATGTATTTGTTAATTCTTTGGATGTTTCCTTACTCTGACAGCTAACCAGCAAAATAATAGACAACGCTATTAGAAACCGGTAGTACCACGTATTAACCTGTAGCATTATTTTGTTCCCTCAAATAGATATTATATTTGCTTTTGCACTTAGAGACTGACCAGTCTCATTTATATGATTTGTTTGTGAGTTCAAGTCTAAAAACTTTGACAATATATCCAAGTTCTGTTTTCCTAGTTTGTATCGACAGCTAAGATTATACCTCCTACTTTTTAACAAGAGTCAAATCTATCTTTTCTATCGAATTACCGTGTATATGCTAACACATTATTTAATTTAGGTTAGAATAATCGTTACTCAAATCTATAGCATGACATTGTTTGTAGTTTCCTCTTATCTTGTCTGGTAAACAAGAGATCACCCATTTCATGGTTTGTGTTGATGCAGGGTGAGAAAGTTGTACAAGAACACAACTTCTTATAAATCATTTTTTGGTACTAACTGATTGTCGCTCAATACAAGGTGGTTGGCTTTTTCTTCCAGAGCTTGTAAAAAACGAATTTTATTGGTTGGAGATATACTAACGGCTAAATCATCCCCTGTATCTATGTAAAGCCTATCTAACGATAAGGCTGGGCTGGAACTTGTACTGCGATTCGGAATAACTTTTTTGATACGTTGGTAAGGTATTCTGGAACGAATACGTCCGGATCTTATCAACAAACTTTTGTCTTCGAGTTCATAATACAATGGGAAAATCAGCCCAGCGTAGATCAAACCAACAATTAGAACCACAAGCCAGCTTAGCCACGCATAGGAAATACCAAGTAAGTAGAAACCTAACAGTGTGAGAAGAGAAATGAGGGGCGACACGCATAATAAGATAGCCAGCCACCAATCAATTTTAGTTTTGAAGCGTTTTTTTTTATTCATGCCCTACGAAGAATTTTAGTTCTTCCCTACTGATATCTCATCTTCGATTAAGTAATTGTAACCGCTAGTGTAGGATTTACGAAGCTAAATCATGGACCGTAGAGTGGTACAGTTATTCAGTACACATTTCAGGTAAATTTAAGTGATTTTTTGATTCAATACAAATGAGGTCCGATATTGCTATCTGGATCTTAGGAGAAAGAGTTGGGAGCTAAGTTGTAATACGCAACCTAAATGTTATTTGATCTAGTATGGAATTACAATAACTCAACTACTTCTCGGGCACAAATATCCTTGGTTTCTGTAAAAGAAGCAAAAGCGATCAATTCCTTTGTTTCTGGTGAAAGTCTAGGTATCATTCATCACGAATACCATTCTGATAATAAAAATTGTTGTGGGTTGTAGCGCAGGATTAGAAATCTTCTTTCTCGGTCTATCGGTTTCCATATCAACGCTCCATGGGTTAGAAGTTCTGAGATCACAACGACGTCTCTAGCCCTAGGAGTTATGTTTGTAATCTGAGGTAAATTATCAATTTTCGGGTTCTTGAGATCAAGGAAAAAGTAATTTGCAGGGCGTTGAACCTCAGCCTTGTGTGAACCCGGCACAACAATTAATCCACCATCGACTGGATGAACATCAGTGAAGTAAATTCCTACGCAAGTAGGGAACTATTGTACAACGCCCAAAATTATATTTCTATTGTTGATTGGGGTTTATCCACTAAATATAAAAATAGCTAAAATGAAGATTGCCAATCGGTTGATGTATCTTAAGAACTATCGTATGGGCTGGCTAAATTTTTATTTCTTATTATTTTCCACTTTCTGTATTTAGGCATTTAAATTGATCGATGATTTTTTTAGAGAGACAACAGCTATTTTGTAACTTGGGGCGACACTTGATTTTGTTCCTCTATGCGGGAAAATATCCGTTTTTGATCCGGTTTCTTGCTAATAATGTTTTTTTTGTCTAGAATAAGAAACTAACACTAAATTACCCTGATTTGGTAGTACAAGCCATATGTTTGACGCATTCAAAGTTTCTGCGATTTCACTTCGCCCTGTTAAATGGGATAAAGATGCTAACGCTGATAAAATGGAGTCTTTCTTTGTTGAAGCCGCCAAAGATAAACCAGACCTCATTGTCACTACTGAAGGCGTTCTCGAAGGTTACGTCGTCATGGATGTGATCAACCAAATTCGAACTCCAGAGGAAATGATCGATTTAGCAGAACCAATCGATGGGTCTTATATTCGGCGGTTTCAACGTCTGGCAAACAGCCTGAATACTTGTATCAGTTTCGGGTTTGCAGAGCGGATCGGAAACGAAATTTACAATACAGCTATTTTTATCGATTATGACGGGCAAATTTCTGGTAAATATCATAAAACACAATTAGCGGAAGGAACTCATCCATCCTGGAACTTCAATCGAGTTGGGCAGAGTTTACGTGCTTTTGATACTCCTCTAGGGCGCGTCGGGATTGCTATTTGCAATGACCGGTGGAATCCACTTATCATTCGAACATTGGTATTAGATGGCGCTAATTTGATTTTGATTCCATCATATGGCTCTAAGAGTAAAGCACAAAATCAAACGGTCTTGGCGAGAGCTAGAGAAAATGGAGTGCCAATAGTTGAAGCCAACGTGGGTATGAACCTGATTATTAGCCATGGAGAAGTTGTCGCCTACAAATGGGGAAACGATCAGATTACTACGGCAATAGTTGAAATACCCAGGGGCTCATGTGAAGATAATGCTCGAGAATTAGAACAAATTTATCTTCAACAACAGAAGACTGAAATGGTCAAAAGATATGAACAAACGATGAGTAAGAGTTAATTAATGGACAAAAGATTAAGCCTGTATGTCAGACAATCAGAAGTTACGTATAGCGTTGTGAGTGTATCGGGTGAAATGACTCCGCGCAACGATACCGCCTCTGTCGCTCAGCTAGATGACGATTCACTATTGGCCGTATGGCACAAGTACCGTAACAGTGATAGAGGAAGTAGTGATTTTGGCAAATGCGATATAGCAGCAAAACGGTCTCATGATGGAGGATTGACTTGGCAGGACGAGGCAAGAATAGTCGCTTGTGCCCCATCTGATAATAATGTACAGGCACCAGCCCTTCGCAAACTTAGGAATGGTGATATCCTGCTGGTTTGTTTGCGTGGCCACGTAGGTGGTGAAAGTAGTACCATGGACGTACTGAGATCAGTTGATGGAGGATACTCCTTTCAGCAGCAAAACCCAGTTTGGCAAAAAAGTTCTGGTCAGTGGCTCCAGGGTGGTTCTACTAGTTTGTTACAGCTTCAATCAGGGCGACTTTTGCTACCATTCCACGGAGGTGCAGGACACCAAGCTTCGCAACATAATGTTATTCATTGCTATTACAGTGATGACGATGGGGAAACTTGGAATAGAAATGAGCAGGCTCTAGATCTTCCAATGCGAGGCGCGATGGAATCTTCTGTAGCAGAGTTACCAAATAGGGAATTAGTGATGTCAATGAGAACTCAGCTGGGATCAGTATTTTTGTCTAAATCTAATGATGAAGGAGAAAATTGGCAACTCGCTCAGACAACAGGATTGAAGGCTCCAGAATCTTCTACTTGTTTGAGGGCAATTCCTAACACTGAAGATCTAATTTTGCTTTGGAATGACAGCTGTTATGACCCCGCCCACCATCATTATGGATTGCGCTCACCATTGAGTATTGCTCTGTCAAAGGATCGCGGTGATACTTGGCGTAAAGTGGGTGATCTGGCGAGTCATCAAGAGTATAACTTTACTAATATTGGATGCGACTGGCTAAACGATGAGAAGGCAATAATAAGCTACAGTGTTTATGGACCAAATCGTATATGTGACAACGGTCGGAGTGGCTGGGACAATCCTGACGTCTTCGATTTACATACAGCCATTATAGATAAAGACTGGATTTATTCCAAATGAGGAAGTTGAATTATGTCAATTGAATTTTGGCCAGAAGGTAAAGTGGCTGCACTTAGCCTAACATTTGATGACGCTAGACCAAGTCAAGTTGATCACGGCCTTCCATTACTCGATAGCTATGGTGTTCAAGCAACGTTTTATGTTTCGATCCAGCCAATGCGAGATAGAAAAACTGAGTGGAAACAGTCAATCAAAAATGGCCATGAGATTGGCAATCATACATTCAATCACCCATGTAGTGGAAATTTTTCTTTTGCCAGAAACAAACCCTTAGAAGAATACAACCTAGAACAAATGAGAGATGAGATCTTAAAAGCAAACTCTTGTATCGAACAGGAACTAGGCATACAGCCGAAGACATTCGCTTACCCTTGTGGACAAAAGTTCGTTGGAAGATCTAAAGATGTCAGGAGTTACGTCCCATTGGTAGCAGAATATTTCCTCGTTGGTCGTGATGCATTTAATGAAGTCCCCAACGATCCAACCTTCACGGATCTAGCACAGGTAACCGCACTTGATATGGATGATGTGACTTTTGAAACGGTGCAGCAATATTTAGATTACGCGCGAAAGCATAATTCTTGGCTAATATTTCTTGGACATGAGATTAGCCATCAAGGTAAACAAACCGTTAATATTTCTGTTTTAGAGAAATTATGCCAATTTCTGAAAGACGGGGACATATGGGTTGATACGGTAGAAAACATTGGGGCATATATCAACCAAAAAAGAAGTATTTAGAGCCAAAGACTTTAGGTAGAAAACAAATTTAAAAAAAATTGTATAGTATGATCTTTAATTTTTCAATTTTCCCTACCTGAGAACCTAGTTCATCGCTCATCACTGTGGCTATCATTTTACCGACGTAACAAAAGAGTCATACAAATTACATCTTAGACTCGTACTAATATATTTTTTGGCTAAACTCTGGAAACTAAGGTTTTCTGCTCCATCCAAGAGACCTCATTTTTCAGTGTTTTGGACATTTATTTTGCAACAGCCTCTGCGGCTTCCGAAGCAGCCTTCGCATTGGTGATCAGAGATCGAGACCGTCTTGCAAGCACATCATCAACGGTTCTAGCCATTTCATATCGATAAAACCAAACCCGAACTGGTAAAAGTAGTCAAGGAACTAACAAATAGACAAGTCGTAAAAAGAGGAGTATCTGGTATCAGGTACTCCTCTTTCTTAGTCTAAATCCCTTGAAAAACAAACCCAATCTTGTTATGATCATTTTCACGAAAAAGGAATATTAAACCCAGAAAAGGACACACAATGGAGCCATCTATATTGTGTCCAAAAACGTTTGAACCCTTACTGCATAAGAATAAAGTGGAAGAGTCTTTCTTTAACTCTTCCTTTTCGACCAAGAAAATTTTAATTCGCTTAATTCATCACTATGAAATCAATTAATTACTAAATAGTGGTTCCAATCCTATTTTGTTGGCAACTACATTGAGTACTGATTGGTGATCGACACCAATCGGAATTCCTATTTGTGCCCATTCTTTTTCTCTTTGGTATTCTAAAGTCCCAGGAAGATTAGCTTGATCGTATCCAGGTGCAGGTATCATTTGTTGAATATCTTTTTGATGTCGATCAACTTCTTGTTTGAAATGTTCTAAATCACGAAACCGTGAGATGTCAATGGCACAAATAAAGGCTCCTTGGTTGGCCCCTTCCCATGCATTCTGATTGACTTCTGGGTCAGACATCCAAATGCCAGCCATAAACCCGCCCATCATATGTGCGGCTGCCCCTAGACCAATAAATTTAAAAAACGTGGCTGGAATATATTTGAATAGTTGATCTTGTGACAATTTGCCTGAACCACCTAGGTAAGCGCCCATATCAACGACTATTGGGGGCTGTTTACCTGCAGGGATAGCAAAACTAATGGGGGATGCGCCAGATGCAGAAAGGATCGAATGATCTTTGCTAGGCCTAAATCGGTGAGCTGAAGTCGCGAACCCAATGCAGTCTTGTTCTAAAGCTAGACGTGAATATTTTCCAGCTGCTCCAAAGTGGAAATGATTTCGAGTTACCGCACCAGCGATACCAGACGATTTAGCCGCCTCTACAACGAATTGTGCAGCTTGGTAGGATGGTAAATGACCCATCCCACCATCACCATCAAAAACAGCAGTAGTCTGACCACTCACTTCAATTTGAATATTTGGTCTAGGATTAACCTTTTGATCTATCATCATTTGAATATAACCATCAAGTTGACGGGTACCATGGCTAAAGACACCACGAAGATCAGTTTCTACTAATAGTTTGGCCATAAGAGAAGCATCCCTTTCGTTCGTACCGACCTTTTGGAATGCCTGTTGTGTAAAGGTGATTAATCGATTCATATCTAAACGATCAAATTTGGTTGGAACAGAATTCATCGAACATTATCTCCTATCGTAAAAGCGTAGGCCATAACGGTTGAGTTAGGTTCAAATAATTATGGAATAAGTGATAGATGTGGTTATCTATCGGGCTGCCTTGACTCTTCCCCAAGTGGTTGCGATCTTCTCTTTTTTCGAGATCAATAGCTTATTTTCCATGTCCATTCGAATTTGCTTGTTTTCCAATGCATAGTTATAAATCCGTAAATCGTCAATAGACCCCTTGAGAAAACGGAGACCTCCTCCTCGACTACCAATATACAAAGATTCCTGGCTTTTTAATAGTTTCCCGGCACACTCGAGTTCTAGGTTCAACTCACCATTGATATATATTTTGAAGGCTTTACCATCCCAAGTACTGGCTACATGTGTCCAAGTATCACGCGGTATTTCATCGCCTACTGCTTCATCATCACAATTATCAGCAAGGTCTTGTGCCTGAATTACGGGTCTTCGCTTTTCGTAAAATAACAGACTATATTCGCCATCTCTTTTCCAAGTAGCACCTTTCTCCACCACAATTTGTTTCTCATCAGAACTAATAAACACCCAAGCCTCGATGGTCAAAGCTGTCATCAAGTCAAGATCGTCGCTGTCTTCAATTTCTGCCCAACTGACACCATCTAGTTTTGCGGCCTGATTACCCAACGGGCCTTTAATTTCTCTAGGCTGAACATTAAAAGTTGCGTTATGACCAAAACCTGATTGGTCTTTCACAACAGGACCGGAGAATTTATCGAAGGTTAGATGAAGAACCAGATCTCCGGCTTTAAGATTGCTCGTCGCCAAAAAGAAGATAAAATAAAAGGGCAAAAGAGAGAGGTTGAGTTTAGTCGTAATGTTCCTATTTATTTGGATGATTGACCTCATAGTTAATCCTTTCAAGTTTTCTCAAAAGATTACCATAATGATCAGGATAATTATCAGTCGACTTAATTTCCGGTACGTGTTATCTATAATAAACTACCTGTGGTTTGACCAATAAACTCGACTGACCTATAATGGGCGGCTCTCTTTGTAATCTTATGAATCGAATTGTTAATCAGCTATTTGAGCGAGGCTATGTCTAAATTTGTTGGAATTGATCTTGGGACGACTTCTATCAGTACTGTCCTAATTGATCTGAATGTGGTGGACCTTCCTAACCGTAGTCCTGTTCTTCGACAGTTGAGCGTGAATAATGACAGTCAGATAGATATAGCAGGCCAACCGAATTATTCAGAATGGGATTTGGACCGAATGATTGGTTTAGCTTTAAATCTACTGGGCGATATAACAACTGGAATACCAAATCGAGAGATTAAAGGAATTGGTGTGACTGGACAGATGCACGGCATGGTCTTACTGGACAAAAACTACCAACCATGCTCAAGCTTTATTGGTTGGCAAGATAAGCGTGGGCATGAGATCCATTCTGGTAATTTAACATATGTTCAACGAATGCGATCAGTGGCTAATTCGATTCAGTCTAGCTCTTTACCTTCAGCTGGATATATGGGAACGACTTTATTTTGGCTGTCAGAAAATGGTCGTCTGCCAGCTAACACGCAAGCCTGTTTCGCTCCAGATTATCTTGTCAGTCAATTATGCCAAAGTATACCTACGACTGATCGAACCAATGCTGCTAGTTCTGGCTGCTTCAATATCACGAATAACTCCTGGAATACAGACTTTCTCAAATCGTTGAATTTACCCACAACCCATTTCCCTTTTGTTTCAGAAAATTGTAGTGTGGCCGGTACTGTCAAAAAACTAGACTCGTTAGGTGGAATTCCAGTTTCAGTGGCTTGCGGTGACAATCAAGCCAGTTTTGCTGGAAGTGTGGATGATCCTAAAAATAGTATTCTGGTCAACGTTGGAACTGGTGGCCAAATTTCTGCTTTTGTACCGAATCTGCATCAAAATGAATCTTTAGACATTCGACCTTTTCTGTCAGATGGTTATCTATTAGTTGGCGCAGGCTTATGTGGTGGTAGGTCTTATCGTTCGCTCAAGCATTTCGTTCAACAAATTGGCCAATCGGTCTTCGGTATAGAACCAAATCAGAATGCGAGTGATCTTTACTTGATTTTGAACCAGCTGGCTGACTGTATCCCTATCAAGTCAGAAGGGTTAAGGTGTGAGCCTATATTTGGCGGTTCTCGGAAACAACCGGACCGAAGAGGTATTTGGTCCGGAATCAGCGAAACTAACTTTACAATCGGTCATTTTGCACGCTCTCTTCTGGAAGGTATAGCCAATGAATTTGACGTTTTCCATCAACAAATGAAGAATTCTGGTTTGTCCGAACGAACTAAGCTAGTAGGGTCAGGTAATGGTATTCGACGTAATAAAGTCTTACAAAATTCGATTGAAAGTAAGTTTGCAACTTCTATTTCGATTCCAATGCATACAGAGGAAGCTGCTGTGGGCGCAGCTCTATCTGCATCCGTTGCTATTGGATATTTTGAAACAATTGTTAATGCTGGAAAACATTTTATTCGTTATCAAACTAAACAATATAAGGACGAATACTAAAATGCACATCTGAACAAAACATTCAGCATAATAAATTAGAATTTGCTACCAATATCATGGCTATACATACCACAAATCCTCAAAAACAGGTTAAATCTGTCTGTATTCTAATTTTCTCTCAGAGCTTAGTCAATACCACTAAGTCAATTCGGAATAACGTAAGACTTTTGGATTGAAATCATAATAATAAGTTTCAAGAAAAATGTTAATAAATAGGGATTCTCCAATTTGGGCGAACTACCAAGAACCTTCAATTTCATATCATTTAAGACACTAGGCCAAAAGAGCCTTATATTCAAAATCGAACGGTATTGAAAAACCAAGACATAAGAATACGTGCACAACTAATTGGGTATGTACTAGTTCCTATTTCCGTTATCTGGATGTTAAAGATGGAAATGCTGAGCGGTGGTTCTACACAGGGAGGTGGAACAGCTGTTGGTGGAGCATCGTACCCGACAGCCATGTCCATATTCTTCCATGTCGTAGCATTACTGTTTGTTTTGGTTGTGCTGCAGAAATTATTACCTCAATCTTGGAAACCCTACTTCCTAAGTACCACCGAATTGTCTATTATCTACGCAATTATGACGATTGGAACTGCTGTAGCAGGTGTAGACATGCTACAAGTACTGGTTCCTATTACAGCTTACCCAACTTGGTTTGCTACACCAGAAAACGAATGGGATAAATTGTTTCTGAGCTATTTGCCTGATTGGTGGGTCATTCACGATCGTAGTATTCTAAATGGTTTTTATAAAGGAGAAGATCGATTTGGAGCGTACTTGATACATTGGCTACCTGTTATCGGTGCTTGGACAAGTTTTTTGATGGCTATTATTTTTGTAACAGCAGGTTTATCTGCCATTTTGCGTCGCCAATGGGTAGAGCATGAGCGGTTGACTTATCCCATTACTCAGTTACCACTTTCTTTATTGGATTCAAAGAACCAAATCCTACGCATATACCCGTTCTGGGTTGGTTTTATTACAACGGCTATCATTACGCTATACAATGGACTAGCCTACCTGTTCCCCCATTTACCGATACTAATCTGGAGCTTAGACCTAAGGTCTATTGTGACTGATTCGCCTTGGAAAGCGATTGGCCCTACTCCGGTTAGAATTTTTCCTTTTGTTGTTTCAATGGCTTTTTTAATACCTCATGAACTCTCTTTTTCCTGCTGGTTTTTTTATTGGTTGATGAAGGGGTTGAAAGTGATGGGATTCGCTTTTGGCTGGCGTACGTTACCCCAATTTCCCTATTCTCGCCACCAGTCATTTGGTGCCTATATGGGTATTTTCGCTTTTGTCTTATTTGCAGGTCGCCACCATTTTATTAATGCTTTACTTGAAGCTTATCGGTCTACTAATACGGATGGTGAGGGACCTATTTCGATGCGTTATGCTTTTATCTATGTGTTTGTAGGTGGCCTTTTTCTAATCGGATTTTCTGTTTATGCCGGTATGTCTGTATGGATTGCCTTAGCTTTCTTTTCGCTCTATTTCACCTTGTCAATTGGATTATCTCGGATTCGTGCGGAGCTGGGTGCTCCGGTTCATGACTTACATTTCATGGGGCCACAGCGATTGGTCATTTTTGCTACAGGTACTCATTTAGTTGATAATCAAAATCTGACACTTTTGTCGATCTTCTCTTGGTTTAATCGAGCCTATCGATGTCACCCGATGCCAGTACAGCTCGAAAGTTTAAAATTAGCACAAGTGCAGAAATTTTCGGGCCGTCACATTTTTTTCGCCCTAATTATTGGCTCAGCCATTGGTGCTATCACTGTCTGGTGGAAATTATTAGATGCTTTTTATTTGGAAGGTGGATCTCGAGGAATTGCTAGCTACGCGGTTTCCGCTTTTGGTAGAGAACCTTATACACTCTTAGAAGGTTGGTTGACCTATCCTGACCCGCCAGATATTCCGGCATTGATAGCAGTTGCTCTAGGCTTCTGCTTAACTTTAATGATGCTAATAGTTCGATCGAGGTTGATATGGTGGCAGATCCACCCGCTTGGTTACACCTTAGCTGATGATTATGCTATGAACTGGATCTGGTCTTCAGTTTTATGTGGTTGGGCTCTAAAACTATTAATGCTGAAATTAGGAGGGATACGTGTTTATCGAACGGCATTACCATTTTTCATTGGACTGATTTTGGGTGAGTTTGTTTTGGGTAGTTTCTGGAGCATACTAAGCTTAATCACCGGACAACCTATGTATGCATTCAAAAATTGGTGATCAACGAAAAGATGTGGAGTAAGTTTGTTTTTTTAGTTATAGATGGCCCATGACTATTTTACGGATATTTGTTTTTATATTGAGATTAGGTTAGTATAGGAAATATGCCAGAGCGTAAAAGGAAAACAGTCTTGGCGTTTATTGCCTTGCCCGTATACTTTTCATGCTGGATGGTGTGTGCTTGGGGAAGTCTGGATAGTTGCGACCAAATCAAAGACCAGTTCTCCGAATTGGCGAAATTTCACCCAACTTCTTTATGTTGCCATGAAAAAGATCGACCTGATTCAGAATCAACGAACACCAAAACTGATTGTTGTTCTATTAAATCAGTAATCAACCGTATTGAAGATAAAACGCCACATTCATATACCTACTACCATGTAATAGATCAAGTTAGTAGCACCTATCTGGTTTCGGTACAGCTGGTTTCCTACTTATGGTTCGGACATCATCCCACACTAAGCCTGTTAGATTCTTTCCTAAATTTTTGTTCGCCACGTTCTCCGCCATTTTCTTATCTGTCTTAGAAATTAGTTTTATTACTTGATCTGAGGTCGCTTGTTTACTGTGGGGGAACCCCTGACCTCAGTCCTAGTAACGTTTAGTGCACTTAGTCATCAACTGAACTATTTAAGACTTGGATAATTTATGGTTAAGATAGGAGATTGTTATGCGACACCTCATTCGACTAATTCATATGTTAAGTCCGATAATTATGGCCTTGGTATTTGCGTTCATCTTTGGTTGTAGTCATCACTCTGCACCCACTAGTTCGAATATCCACCCTGCTCACCCCATATCGGTAAAAATAGATTTAACTAATCCAGATCAATCAGAAAATACTCTTCTGATTCGTCAAAGCGAAAGGGCTAAAATGCCGACAGGTTCAACTTTAGTCTTATCCGACGAAGCAATTAAGTACTTGCAAA
>JACLAC010008870.1_pt1 | contig 41453 bp, 36 predicted proteins | sample 8027881 | NCBI WGS metagenome assembly JACLAC01 (sample SAMN15725517, study PRJNA655200) | protist metagenome | isolation source: fluorescence activated cell sorting (FACS) single amplified genomes of... | place: Spain: Blaines Bay Microbial Observatory, Mediterranean Sea | collected 2016-01-19 | reverse complement strand
TAAGATTTTTCATGGGCCTGGAAGAGGGTGATGGGAGCAAGTGAAGGCAACAATACATGGGAGCAAGTTTAAGGTTGACCAAGGGAGAAAATAGAAGCTCAAAATCTCTTGGAATAGGTTGAGTAACAGGTGGCAGCAGCTGCTCCACTCAGCTCAACTGATCAACAACATTAACTGCCCGACTAAGCCCACCTCTAATCTGGCTAAATCTGCCCGTAATAACGAAATCTGGCCTAATTTGACCTAATTGAGAAAACGCAGGCTAATCTCTCCAATCTGACAGGATTGCCTCACTGAGCATGTCACTTGCCACTTGTTTCTCCATCCCAGACCATTGTAAAGGCGACACTCGGGCCAATTTGACCAATTTCAAATACATTTCCAACACCTTCTCTCCCACAAATGTTTAACGGGTTATTTTCTCGGTCTTCACTTAAATTGGGGAATGCTTTGGTGATACGTGACCAGCGCAGTGAAGAAACAAAATGACGACACTGATGGAAATTCTAAAACGTAAAATTAAAGTGATTACAGAGATGGCCCTACATCAATTTGTAAAGCGTCCAATCAATTGCAATGTATGATGTGCCCTCCAGATGGAAATCGGACTATTTACAACAAGCACACATCCAATATGTCAAGATTAGCCTCCAGCTGTTTGATCTGCTCCTACTAGAGCCCCAGGAAATGCCCCTAGAATGCTGGCACACCTCCTCCATACACTGCTGTTAGCGCTGGTCTTGGTTGATTTGCAAAATACATGTAAAAAAAAGTTGAACAGAAAAATGCTCGAAAGACCCAACATATGCTATATTTTTGGAAAGCTAGGGGTTCAAGGATGTCAAATATGACATTCTCATGTGTCAATGCCATTCAACTCGGCCCCAGCCCATTCAACTTGTCCCCACAATGCAAAAAAAGCTCTTTACGTCATCATTTCAGGCGAAATTCTTGAAAATTTGGTTCACAAAAGTTACAGGCAGAAGCTCATTTTTGGTCTGCCTGTAAATTTTCTTTTTTCCCAGTCTTTCTCACTCCCATGGGCATATTTGGGCAAAAATGTGCCACTATGTGCCACCTCTAACACCCTAAAAATGACCAAAAACGGACCCATATAGGCCAAAAATGGCATAAAGAGTGGTGCTACCACACTTTAGTGAAAGAGTGAATGAAAGCTCTCGACAAGACGAGAATTTTGGCACCTTCGGATTATTTTTATCATTTTTCGTTTCCGAGATATGGCCGTTTAAAGTCAAAATTCCTGTGCGAGCGATATTCTCATTGTATTTTTAGCTCCTGTTCAATTGATTTAACAAAGACCAGATATACATGGAGCCTAACAGCAGTGCATACCCAATTTCCCAATTTCTACTAATGATGATCCAGGAGCCAATGTCCTGACTCGCCTCCAGCTGTGTGATGGGGAAATATTAGTTCACAATTTACTTCTAATAATGAGCTCTGTCTGGACGGAGGAGCCGCAGCTGTTGAATGATCAACCATGAGAAATTTCCCCAGGATGCATTCTCTCCCCCAGGTCAGGTCAAGGCCTCTCTGGTCATCATCACTGTCACCAATGTCTCCACTTACACCACAACACAAAGGACCAAAAACTTGGCATTTTCCGGTAGAGCACCCTTCTGTCCTTGCTTCCTGCCCTAACCAGGTCAGGGTCACCTGTGTGTCAGGGTTTTCAGAGCCTTGAAACTATCAAACACAATGTTTTTTTTTCTCCACCATGACTTATAGTTGTTGCAATCCTGACGAAGACTTGAAAATCTCACTGTGTCTAATTGATAAATATCCCTTCTGTGTACCAACGGCACGTGGTTCACACTCACGGAGGAACTGAGAATATTTTCATCATAAAAGCACAAGCTTTAAAAAAAAAACACAATGATTTTCCTACAAGTATACATGGTTGCATTCAAGGTATCCTGCACTGAAGTAATGTTTATCTACCTACACAAGTTGACTTCAATTCATCAGACTTCATTTTGTCCGGCTGCCATCTCCCGCTTTTTCTGATTCAAATCGTCCCCAAGAGCAACCACTCGCAAAAGCATCCAAGTTCAACTCGTCCCCAAAAGCAGCAATCATCTGCAATCCAGACGCCATCTCGTCCCCAATTCATTGCCAGCAGACAGCATCTTGGCGGGCCGCCATCTCGCGCCCGATCTGATGGGTTGAGTCCAGTAGCAGGCGGCATGCTCGCCAACCTGCACCAGCCTCCACCGGCTTTGTGTCTTCTGGTAAGAAATCCCCTCTCTCTTGTTTTGATTGTCCATCATTCAACTTCAGACAAAATCTTTTGCAATCTGAAATGCTTGCCAACATGGCTTTATATCTTCTCATTTGCAGAATGTCCTTTCCACTTGGATTTTAAAATGATATTTCCATCTCTGCCAAGATAAATGCCCTTTCAGAAAGGCCCTGGAGCCTGGATTGCTTTGGGAGATCACAGACGTTAAATGACCTTCTTTTAAAAAGAATATCCATTCCTTGCATTTCATCATCATCTTCCCACATTGGCACATACATGAAATAATAATTACCTTTTTACCAGGCGGTGTTTGCTCTTGTTGGTGGGTTCGAGCATGAGGTGGAGTCGGACCCCTTGGGAATGCTGGAGGCCCTGGTCAGAGGTCACCGGCAGGGGCTCGGCTTGAACGGAGTTGCCCAGGTGGAGATCAGAAGTAATAAGGAGGGGTTTGGGTTTGACAGACTGAGGGAGGATGGGCAAGGAACCAACAGAGAGGTTCACCAAAGCTCCATGGAAAGATACAGGGACAACCGAATGGGTTCGGAGAGGATGCTGCACAGTGAATCCAAGCTCCTTCTGAAAAGGTCAAAAGACCAACGAGAGACGCCGGGGAAGGCTGATCCAAAAGCGGGCCAGCCACGGAGGGGATCCCCAATCAGAATCCGGATCCAGAGACGAGGTCCCGCTCAGTCTCGATCCCTCAAAGCTGTTCCTGCTCCGACCCAGTCCGTGGCAGAGAGGAAGGCTGTCACCAAAACCAAAGCTGTCAACGATAGATGGAACTGGAAACCGTTCAAAAAGAAGACCGGCCCCAAGAATGAGATTGACAACAAGATCCTTGAGGCGGCAAGGAACCGTCTGGATAGCTTGACAGCTCCAAAGGTGAAAATTGTCCACAAGAAACAGAGAGAGGTGGTTGTGATGACAAAAGCTCCAGATCCTGAAGTAAAAGATGTTCGGAGAGAAAGTGCAAAGACCATGTCAAAGAAAATCAGTTCAGAAAGTAAAACAAAGATTCAGAAGACCCCCAAAGCCAACCAGTCTCCACCACCCTTAAAAGTGTCAGAAATGTCAAAAAGGAGAGTTTTCCATCAGAAGTCAAGGGGTCGGCAGCCAAAGAGAGAACGGTTTGAGCACAAAATCCAAAGAAAACTGCCGGAGAAAGTCAAGATGTCAAATTTGCGTGGTCGTCCATCAGAAGAAAGAACATCTGTCAATAATCGGAGGTCTGACGCACAAGCAAGAACCGCAGAAATTGAACTTCCACAGTCTGAGGACAAAAGTGTCAGCCCTGGAGGAAGTGATAATAGAGAAAAACTTTACGGATTTGGTTCTTCTGGTTTCTCCGACTTTGAGATGGATATTCCGGATGGATTTGCTGATTTTGGTCCTGACTTTGATTTCCCAAAGATCGATTCAAATTCAGGAGAAGCCATAAAAAAGAAGACGGAAAAAGAAAAAAAAACAAAATCTACAAAAAAGAAGGTTGTGCCAAAGCGTGAAATTCCACCATACTCAGCTGCCCTTAAGGAGCACACATACAGACTAAAGGATTATAAAGTGCCAAAAAAGACAACGAAGGGCTCCAATCTCTATGTGACCGATCCCTGGAAGAATGTTGAGCTGGAGAAGATTGTCCCGGATCCGAGACCTTATCAAGATGGACCGGTCCCTGTTCCAGTGAAGGAGAACAATGTGTTCAGCTCTGGCTTTGGAGTTGATTTTGGTGGCGATTTCAACAGTGGTTTTACAAGTTTCACACCAGACCATGCATATCAGGCATACAGTGTGGACGAACTCCACAGATTTGAACCATTAAAGCCAGAGCCTTACAAAGGTGACACCTATGTGCCAAAGCCATACACTCCAGAGCTGGCGAAACCGAAGCTACCCAAGGCAGTTCCACATAAGTTGTCAGCAGGACCTAACTACAACTATGAGGTTCCAAACTTCCGTCCACCCGTCCAATCGAAGCCATACAACAAGAAGAGTCATGAAGTGATCAAAGTGAAGCATTTTGAGCCCAAACCTCAATCATATCACGAGAGTTCTTATCAGGAGCCCTCAGGCTTCCACGCTCCACCTTCGTCCTCCTCCTTCCACGAGTCATCCACCTTCCAGGAACTGAATCCTTTCCATCAGAGCAACTCCAACTTCATGGCTGAGCCTTTTCTCCAGTCTGAATCATTTCCCGAGTCAGAGCCGCCGTTCTTCTCGCGGATCCAGTCCACAGAGAGTTACCATCAGCCGGAGCCAATTGTCCACCCGGTAGAAACCTTCCATAACCCATCACCAGAGTTCTTTGGTGAATTTTCACCACGGTCAAGAGACATTGTGGTGTCTTCTGTAAACCCAATTATTTCTCCCCAAAGAAGCAGACCAGGGCCCCAGCCTGCTTTCCGAAGTGATCCACTTGAGTCTTTCCCAAGCTTTTCTGGACCTTCCTTTGACACTTTCCTTCTTGAGGAGGCCAGGGATGGCCCTGGAGGAGAGTTCAGCCAGCCAACTTTCTCATCTTTCAGTTCTCCTCCGTCTTCCGTTGGACAACAAAGGGGTAGAGAGGGATCAGCCAGGTGAGAATCCTTTTCAACCGTTTACTTTTTCTCTTCCACCAATTGTGATCTGTGGGATCCAGTCATCAAAATCCATTCAGCAGACATTAGCCTTTTTGTCGGAGCAAGGATCGATTTGGCAGAGTGTACAAAATGCGCTAATGCATTGTTGACATTGTGGAGAATCACAGGACAAACTACTCTCCATGACACTGGAGTGCACGGTACACTTGTTAAACGTTGGGCTGGTCGCTTCCTGCGGTTGAGACTCCAGCGTCATTCGGGATAATTTGTGACAGACAAAATCAGCCACCAGGTCCGAAAGTCAAGGTTGATCGAAGCCGTGTGTCACGATGTCATCTGTCCCTCGTTGTAAAATAAAAGAGGGACGGCCGGATCCTGCGATGCTAACGACACGGCCCTTAGGTCGTAACGAGACGTTTTCACCAACTGCAGCAAATTATGGGTTGGCGGTGGTGCCACTTGTGGTTACGGTTCATATGTGGTCGCAACCTTAAGAACGCAATTGCCAGAAGATTCACACAGCACAAAATATGCAAAGATTTCTTTTGCATAATTTCCCAGGTTTCTTGAATTGCCGGAGGCGCGGTCGGAGGACGAGTCCAGCTTTGGGGCGGAGAGCGCGCATCTTGGGTCCTTCAGGTGAGATGCCCGACCTTTTTATATGATCGACATGTGTCCGGACAAAACATCTCAATATTATGGACATGTGCCTGGACAACCCTCCCTATGATGGACATGTGCCTGGGCAACAATCTCATCCCTCAACTAACAGGACCTTCGGTGGCAGGTGGTTCGCGGATTCCCCTCTCTTCTTCGGCCAGTCAGCCTGGTTCCATGGCGCATAGCAAGACTTACAATAGTGTCGTGTTATTGCTAATGTCTCAAATTGGTGCTGTGCTAAAAAGTCATTGTCTCTCGCGTCTTGCACAAAATCTCCAGAATCTCATTACTGTGCAATACATAAGATGCAACATCAAGAGAGAAGGATTTTGTGAAATAAATAATGTAAGGCCATTAGCAATTTTAGTCGCGGAGGGCTCCCACAGTAATGCACCCCTCGATAAAAGCTCCCACAGTAACGCTGCTCGTCAGAATGGCGGGGTGTGTAACGTCACACGCCCGTGTCCAATTTATCCCACAAATTATCATTCCAAATGTTACTCAATACGTATTCTTTATCAGTACACTGATTCAGGTCACAAATTGACGGGGAAACATTGAAATTTGACATCACTCGTCGTACTTTTTCTTCAGTCCACTGATAATTCTCAGTCTCGAGCGTTTCAGAATGTCGGATGGCTTTCTCCACCAAGAACTCTTTGTGCGCTGGTTTTTGAGACTCTTCTGATCTTCTTTGTACTTTTGATAATGCAAGTTGGGGACCACAGAAGGTCTGATCTTTATGTGTCTGGGCGGTCGAAACTTCTTCAGCCTTGGACCTTTCCTGGCGTACTTGTTCCTGAACCTGGAAGTCTTCCTTGAATGCTGTCTTCCTGAGCTGCTCCTCCTCCGCCCGATGGGGGGTTGCAGTCGGAGTCGGAATTGATCAAACACATTGTTGGAGATCTGGCGGATAGGCCTCCGGAATCTCACATTTGCAGAACCCCTGAAAAAAAGAAGAAAACATATAAATATTGGTTTTGCCTCAGGAGTGGTTGGGTTTAAGTGAGGGATTACTCATGCAGGTGTGGGTTGTCAGTGGTGACAGGGAAGGCATAATAAGGTGAGGACGGTCCAGGGAGGGAGATGTACGCTGCTGTGCCAAAAGGGTCAAAGGGGGTTCCTATGGAGGGCACTCCTTTTTCAAGAGGTGGCACCCTTGCTCCAATTGGTGGGGCCCTGCTTTCAGGAATATGAGCAGCTTCAAACAAGTTTTTCACCTGTGGGGACTTGCTGAGTGGGACGAGTGGCTGACTTGGTGTTGTCTTGGGGAATGGAAGTGACGACCTCCGTTCGGTCGTCGGTTGAAGGTTGAAGGTCGTCGCAATCGTATTGTCTGTCTTTCTCTTGGATATGAAGTCCCCAACCTATAATCCAACCACTCTCGAAAGAATGATCGTTGGGAAGACCCAAACCTCGAGCCCAACCAGTTTTGAAACAAAGAAGGTTTCCTTTTGGACCTCAATGGCCTCGGTCTTTGTTTTGGCTTTGTTCTAATTGGTGTTACACTGAACTCAACCGGGTTTCTTGATCCGACCTCCTCCCAACCATTATTATCCGAGTCAACCCAGGTGACGGAGTTGAGAGGAGAGTCGGGGTCCGTCGAGTATTCTGTGGCGTCTTCCGAGTTGATTGATTCTTTGATTATCGTGAAGGAGGGATTACGTGCATCTTTTATCGTGAAGGGTTCCGTTCCTGTGATGTCCTGCACCGTCCAAGAATCCGGAAGAACATTTGAGTTTTCCTCCTCACCATCTTCACTCGATGGTTCCTTTAACGTCCAAACATGATCCTGGTTTCCATTGTCAAGTTGTGGGTTATCTTGCACAACCCAAGATTCATCCTTTTCCTCGTTCTGCTCATTTCCGTCGCCATCATCATTGTTTGAGTTTCTCGTGACAACCCATATTGGGTCTTTTCCCAATTCTTCTGCAGCACCTTCGTCACTTCCAGATGGAACGATCCAACCGTTCACAGTGTTATCGATCCTTTTGTCTTGATTTCGTTCAAAAGCACCGTTGCTTGTCTCGAGATTTACGCTCCTCACCAGTTTTGAGCGGGACGGAGTTGTGAAGTCAAGGATTTGTCGGCCTTCTTTGATCAAGTACTCGCTCACATCCTCGCTGCTGACACTTTCTGGTTCTGAGAAGTGATTCGGAGCCCGATGGAAACTTGTCGCGAAAAAGTTGGACCGGTCAGATCTTTCCCTCACATTTTGTACTTCAATGCTTTCAGTCTCCTGACCATTGTCATTTTCATAGGAGTTTGACTGCCCCCTGAAAAATTAAATATCATGTCAAGGATCCTAAGGAGCCAGCTTATGTCACCTTGGTTGAAGACTTGGTCTTGGGAACTCAATGTTGAACGGCCACTCTCCGGTGTGGAACTTGTACACTGACGGGAAGTTGGACTTTGACCTCCCTGTTGCCCAAGACAGCAAGAATGGAAGAAACCAGAGCATCATCATTCTGTTTTGTTGTTTTGCCAAAGTAAAGTTCTGTCTGCCCCTTGTCATCCCAAAATGAAGAGCAAGGAAGGCATTTCAAATTGTAATGTCGCTGGTTTTTTCTACGACCAGTTCAGCATCCTATCGGAGGCGCCTCCACGCAACTGGAGCAATTTGCTTGCGCGACGCTACTTTGTAATCAAACATTCCCGCTAGCCACCGTTTATCATCTTTTGCCGCCTCTTTCCTCTCCTCCCCGTCTCATCCACCAACCAACCAGGAGATGCAGAAGCAGAGGAGAAGTTGCTGATCTGGTCTCCTCTCTCCCTCTCACCCTGCCTGGCAATGACCCTCTGACCGTCGTCCATCAAGCTGCCCTGCCATGCATGCCGATGCCATCCACGCATGTCATGCTCTGCAGAATCAGACATGGAATCGCCAAACAGGGAATCACAGCCTGGCCGGAACTTGCACTTTTTACAATCGTTGGATTTTTGCAGCAAATGATGTTTGTCTGATTTCCCAACAAAGATAAATGACAGAGCGGATACAATAGATTTTTGCTTTAAATTGGAAATAGGCTTTGCAGCAACTGTCAGGAGATAGAAGGTGGGGGATAAAGAATCAGAGACGCAAAACATCAGATGGCTGTTGGGACACCAGTGGTGGGACAACCAGAATGTAACGGAGACATCGACGACAGGCAGAGTCTTTTGATTGGTCACGGGGTGGTTCTACTATTACGTTCAAAACCAGGAGATGATCTGTTCTCTGTACCGATCTATCTTCCGTGTTGCTTTTCATATCTCTTGAGATAGTTGTCAAATACATTCATTATTTTGCTCACTACGAAATTGCTGTCAGTTTTTTATTTCTTAAATTGTTTCAAATTCAAAAAGTGTTCAGTATCATTGCATTTAACCTGTGGCCATATGGTCCCAATTAGGCTAAGAATAGCTTTACTTATCTTTCAGTGACTGAAAATCACCACAACCTTCTCTTGAAAAAAATCCCACAGGCAAAGGATAGCTCCCTAACTGTATCATTGTGCATTGATAAATATTCTGCAATTTCATGGATATATTTCAATCACAATTAGTTTTCATTCCAAATTGACTTCCTCCGTTGTGTTCAATGCCATAATTGTCCCCTTGTGATTAGGTGCAGTTAGCCAGAGAATTAATTGTATCGCCAACTGGCAATTGGTCCTACTCCATCCAAACGAAAACAAATGAAATGAAGAAAAACGGGTTTCAAGGCATGAGCATTAGTTTATTCACCAGGTTAATCCATTCCGTACATATTGGTAGACGAGCTCATATCAGTGGTTACAATGTTTAAGGCCATAGAGGCGGCATCTTTGTGATGTTTGTGAAAAGTGTGAACATGAAGGTAAAGGGCATTCTTGGTCTTCATGGTTTTGGCACAGAACTGACATGTGTATACAAATGAGTTGGGAAAGTGGATTCCCTCAACATGGTTTAACAAGTTGTTCTTCTGAGCATTTGTCTTTCCACACAGGGTGCATCGGAACATTGCACTGGGGCCGCTCTCACTGCTGGTTACATCTCGCACAATGTATTTCTTCAACACACTCCTGTCATTCCCTGAACAATTGGCGAGGTTAGAGGTTTCGAACATGAAAGATTCACTTTTTCTGAGATTGTGTTTGAGTATTAAGTCGGCAAGAGATTATCTATATTCTTGAACTGTTTGCACAGAAACTTGGAAAGCATCTTTTCTTTTCACGGTTTTGGCGAGGGAAGAGCGGGCATGGGAAGAGCAGGCATGGGAAGAGTGGGGAAGGTGAGGCCTGGGATGCCGTGGATCCCGGGAATGTTCGGGAAGGTCAACGGCTGTGGCTGCTGCTGCTTATGGGTTGTGTGCACGTGGACTGACAGGGCGTTCTTAGTCGTCAAAGTCTTGGCACAGTAGGGACAGTTGTATCGGAACGAGTTGGGGAAGTGGATTCCCTCAATGTGGTTGAGCAGGTTGTTCTTCTGGGCGGCCGTCTTTCCACAGAGGGTGCACCGGAAGACCACACTGGGCCCCATTTCGTTGCTCGTCACCTCTCGAGAGATGAATTTCTTCAAGACACTCCTGTCATTTCCTGAAGAGATTCCATTATTAGCGGATGTCCAATAATATTCATGCTGAGCCTCTAATCCATCTCAAGTTGTCCTTCACGGAGAGCAAAAGAAGAGCGTTGGTTGATTTTTTTAAGAAGTTTATTGCGGAAGTATTCCAATTACATCATCCTTTCCATCATATCTTTCTTCTTGTGGTTCCTTGATATGTGGACATTCCTTGTGTTCAAAGAGTTGAACTGCTTTCCGCAGTGGTCGCACTCATAAACAAAACTTGAGGGGAAGTGGATCGACTCAACGTGGTTCCTCGCTTCCTGTTTGCTTCCCGAGGTCTTTCCACAGATCGAGCATTGGAAGCCAAGAGCACAAGATTCCACAAAGTTGAGGAGATCAGAGGGACTATTCAAGGTCACAGCTGAAATTAGATGTTATAGTCCAAAAGTGATTTTATAAACAGTAAACGATTTCATCTCGATTTCTCTCAAATTTATTGAAACAAGTTTTGAAATTAAGGGGTAGTTCACTGTTTGTCTTTGGTAATTGGAGGGAATTCACCAATTAAGGTCCTGCTCTGGATTATTTTGAGGTCTGTATGTTGATTCTCCTTTCGCAACGTGCACTGTGGCGTTGTGAACTTTCAGTGCATTTTTCGATCGAAAGTCCTTGGCACAAGTTTGACACTGGTAGCAGAAGCTATCGGGGAAGTGAATGGACTCGACGTGGTTGCGAACCTCCGTCCTCTTGGGCCGGCTCTTTGAGCAGATGGTGCAGTAGTAGCCCTTGCCCTCCAGCTGGTGGGCTACAAACTGGTACAAGTCCTCTGGGTCTTGCACAGAAGTAGCTGAGATTAGGGACCCATGTTACAAATAGGAACCAAAGATGATTTAATTGAACATTTGTTTATCTTGGATATTTAAGATGTTTAACGAAACTGTGCACGAAACAAGCATTCTTCCCAGTGAATGTCTTTCCACAAGGATGGCACAAGGAAGAGACCGGGAAATAGATCGCCAAGCAATCTCAAACCTTGAAGCCTTGATGTTCAAAGCGAATGCACTTGTTGAGATCAACATTTGCCGCTTTCTATTAAGACATGTAGCTGAATGGAGAGGCTGTGTGTGTATGTATTTCAATCAAACAAATGTATCAAAAACATGGAACAATGCACGATGCACACTTCCTCCAGCAGATGCCAAATTTTGGATCCACAAATGAGAAATCCAAGTTTCCTTGTCTGATTGTCTTCTGTGATGTTGTTGTTGATGTGCAAGGTATGACTAAAGTCAAACCAACGGGTTCACACTCAGAAAACGTGCTTTCTTTGGATGAATTGTGGACTTGTGGATATTGAGGGCATTCTTCCCCTTGAAAGTCTTTCTGCAGATGTCACAGTTGTAGAGGAACATGCCGGGGAAATGGATTGCCTCGAGGTGGTTTTTAACTTTGGACGGCAGTTTGGCCTTGAAAACATTGCAGATGGCGCAATGGTATTCCTTCACCGTCGCATCGCTGACAATGTACTGTGCCAGGTCCTCAGGGCTCAGAGAGCCTGAAACAAGAGGCTCGTTTCAGGTCGATGGATCGGGCAGGCAACTTTTGAGGGAGGCGCAAATCGAATATTTCATCTTTGTCTTGGTGCGGTATATGTTAGTACAAGGTGGTTGATGTGCAGTGGGAAACTAAGCTGGTACATCTGACATTGGCTTACCTTTATTTACCTCTCCCGAGGAGTGGTGGGCCTGACTGTAATGGTCCTCAGCGTAATGTTCCTCCTCCGGATAGTCTTCATACTGCTCCTCGTCGGGGTAGAGCGGGGCAAGGCTGGTGCTTTCGTCTGGACCTGACGCCACTGGTTCCGATTTTACCGGAGGCATTGAGACCTCTTGCACCTCTGGCTGTGTGTTGTTTGGGAAGGATAGGGAAGGAGCTGTGGAGGGCCGTGGCCGTTTGGCGGGAGGGGGAGTCGAGGGAAGAGGGGAGGAGGCTGCAATGAGAGAGGTTGGCTGGCTCTCCGGGCGACTTGGCATCGAACTTGAAGCGGAGGGAGAGGCCTTTGCTCCTTCGCTCTGTGTTTGAGTCAAACCCTTGACACGCAACTCCTCCGCCACCATAAGGAACGAGTTGAGCTCCTCTTGGGCCACGTTCACCTCCCCGTGGTACATAAAGTTCAGGACGGACTGGAGGTCGCTGAATCGGACCCCCCGCAGATAAAGAAGCGGGTGTGCATGTGGATTTCGCCGTAGCACTGTTCGGAAGAAAGGAGAGCACGCCGAAAGTATAACTTTGTGTGCCTGGATCTGCTCATCATCACATGCCAGAGTTACATCAAAGAAGTCTTTGTCTTCCCTCAGTTCACGGAAAGCGACGCTTATATTGCTTTCAAAGTCGTTCCATCGTAGGCAGAACTTTTCGTTGCCCATCTCAATGGAAGGCAGGCTGATGGATCACAAGGTGGGGGCTCAGCCCTCTCAGAAGCACCTCAACATGAGCTGAGCCCTCCAAAGCTAAATTCGGTTGAAGCAAGCTGCCGAGCACGGATGCTGCTGCTGGTCAATATGGAGCTGACTCTGTGCCGACCAATCAGAGACGAGCACCGGGGTCGCCGGCTCCTGATTGGCTGGCTGGCCAGACAGGCAAAGGAGAGAGTGCCCGCAGCTGGAGGAAGACCGAGACAACAACACTTGCGGAACAAAAGCAGAGATGGCAACAACAGAGAAGTTTTGCCTCAAGTGGAACGACTTTGAAGCGAACATTGGAGTGGCGTTTAGAGAGCTCAGGGAAGACAAGGATTTCTTTGATGTGACCCTGGCGTGTGAGGACGACCAGATAGAGGCTCACAAGATGATACTCGCTTCATGCTCCCCCTTCTTCCGGAACATTTTGAGAAAGAACCCTCACAGCCATCCTCTCCTCTATATGAAAGGTGTGACACAACGTGAGCTTAAGGCGATCCTTGATTTCATGTACCACGGAGAGGTTCAAGTCGCCCAGGAGGACCTCAACTCCTTTCTAGCTGTGGCAGAGGAGTTGAAGGTGAAAGGACTGACCCAAAACAAATCCACCTCCGATCAGAAAAGTATCAAACCCAAAAGTTTACCACCACCTCCCTCATTCCCCCCTCCAATGCAAGCAGCTCCACCGAAGCGTGACAAATGTCCAACTTTCGCTCACCACCTACCTGGGGAGTCTCTTCGCATGGACACGCAGAGCAATCTTGTCAAGACGGAGCCAGGAGAAGATGCTGGGATACACAACAGCGACTCGGCACTCCTTCTCTATCAGGACTTTGATGAAGACGCCAATGGAGATGACCAGTCTCACAACTATCCTGATTTCAGAGGTGAACACTAGCCAATGAAAAGATTAAATTACATGGCTTAAATTTTCTTGCAGGATATGATTCCAGTCACAAGCAACGTCTGATAGAGTATGTTGAGCGTGTTGAGGAGGATGGAGGTGTGGTGGCTTACAAGTGTCAAATCTGTCATAAGACATCGGCAAGGAGAGACGCTCTGACGAGCCACATTGAAAACATTCACTTCCCGGGAGCTTACAAGTGCTACTACTGTGACCTTGTCTTCAATTCCCAGAACACAAGGAATGTACACATAGGCAGGAAACATAAATTCAACCAAAATATTCTGCCCAATTCAATAATGGGATCAACCATATAATCTCCATCACCTTTTATATGTAATATGTATATCTTGGATACAAAATATATATTTATTGACCAACAGGACTTGATGTTTAAGCCAACTTTGGAAAGACGAGGCCAAATTTTGACTCCAGCCCATCAAATATTGGCCTTGAAAGAGAATTGTTTAAAGTTGAGTGAGTGTGAGTCACCTCGCAACGGCAAAGCCACCGACGTGATCCTTGTTGCTTGAAATCGCCACACTTGGTGTTGCCTCTCTCTGAGACCCAGATGGCCTGCACAGAGTTGAAGCAAAGAAGCTAGTATCCGTGTTTAAAGGTTGAAACAAATAAGCTTGATTCCACCTGGATCCACCAAAGTCTACGAATAACATCCGCTGCACAAGCTCGTAGGCAACGAGGGTGATTCCGAATTGGGGCGACGAGCGCATCTTCCTGGCAATTCCACCTTTCCAAAACGCTCGCCAGCCTTCTTCCCTGCAGATAAATGGGTGTTCTCACGTCTGCTGACATTCACTGCCAATACCTTGAAATCTTCTTTATTGCATCAAGTACGCCAACATAAGATGTTTCCCCTGGCCTCGGCAACACCTATAAACCCAATTTACATGATTTGATTGAAGTACTGGAAACAACCTGGAGCCTTGTCTTGATCATATCCATCGGAGTTACAAGGAAGGCAGCCGGAGCTCCAGCGATGGCTCCGGCAAGAAATATCGAGGAGAGGCTGTTGTAACCTGTGTCGTCCGCAAACCAAGTCTGAATGGAGGTGTAAATCATCTGAACTCTTTCTTTTTGTCCTTTTAATGCCGTTTCATGAAACAAACCTTAAGGTGTGCATAGGATGGAAAATATATGGCAGAGAAAGGCACATCCCGAAGAACGCAGGCTGCCAGGCCGATTGTCATACAACGAGGACCAAGCTGCGAGAGGAATCGTGTTGTACCAACGGACATTGTTTTGTCAGACTTTTACCTGGCGATATAAGGATCTCGCTGTCTCTGGAGTAGAAGTTGTGTGCTCCCCTGCATAATTCAGCTGATCAGGTAAAACCATAGGATAAGTTTTGAAACAACGACAACATATTGAGAATCTGCCAACCTGCACATTGAAGTCTGATCTTCAACATTTCAAGAGGGTTCGAGAAGAGGACGTTTGAGAAACCAGCACACGCACCAGCAACAACCTCTCCTTTTGTTTCAAGCTCATGACTTTGTCAAGGAGGTTTTGCAAAGACTCACCAAGGACAGACACATGTCCATGGCCAGAAGTTGTCAGTTTGTCCCTGATGAAGTCGTTGGTGGCCAGCTTGGTGGCTTTCCCTGGAGAAATGAGGACTTGTGGGTGGAAGCACAACTTTTCTGAGAATTGTCACCTGTTGCCACGTAAGCCAACTGGAGACTGATGCCTCGATAGAGTCCCTTCATTCCCTCGTACTGGACGACCTTCTTGGCACAGTCGAGGGTGTCGGCGTATTGCACTTTCATCCCTGCAGTTCTGGGCTGGGACATTACCAGCTCTAGTAGGTAATAATAGAGGGGATGGTTCTGGGCTGGGACGGCGGAACCTTACTGGCTGCGTTGGTTCATGATCCGGGTTTTCACCAGGTCGACCGGGTAAACTGCGGCGGCTCCAGCGACTCCGGATAGGGAGCCAATAAAGAATCTAGGGGATAAAGGTTGTCTACTTCTTATTGCAAAACCTGTAGCTGAACTCCAACGCCACAATCACCCAATTCCTGTCCTCGGGCCGATCGACCAACTTGATGTCCACCACTCGCTTCGTCACCTTAGAACTGGATGGAGGGGAAAGGCGTGACCTGCTTCATGTACTGCTCGGGAGCGAGGCTTTGCAGATCAGAGTATATCAAAGTTTTACTGTTGTGCAGGCGGTCGGACAGGGAGAAGAGAATGTCAACCTGAAATATTACAACAGTACTTTTTTGGGGTCAAATATAAACCTGGAGTGGGTTCATCTTTGACATGGTCATCCCACATCTCAGGTAGTCGTCCTTTGAAATCTCTTTTGTCTTTAATCCCCCAGAGACTTGGAGATAAACCTGCTCAACACAGTTTTCTGTTTTCATTGATTGATGTTACTTTTTTTGCCGTTTCAATATCTGTCAGCAAATTCTGGAAGGCTGTGGAGTAGGCGTAGGTCACAGTTTCTCCTTGGGTCTCTTGGACAAAGTCTTTGAGAACCTTTCTAACTTTTTCAGTCAGCAAATGGCCCTGAGAAAAAAAAGAAAAAAGATCCCAGGAATGACGTGGACCCACCTTAACTGATGTAAGGAGATCGCAAAATTCATCCGAAGTTATCATTCCTGTTCCCTCCTTGTTGAACGCCTTGAAGGCATACTTGGAATAGCGGCTGTGGTAGTCATGCAAGAACTGAGAGAACTCGCTGTAGTTCACCTGGAGAATGTTGATGTTCTATTCTATTCTAAGACAAACTTGGATATATCCCAAAGCACACTAGGTCAAGTGTCTGCTGAAACAATTTCACAACTTACACTGCGCTCCTGTTTCCTTCCAAAGTAAAGTTGAATGAAGCTTCCCTCCAGATCAAACGGTAATTTTCTGAGGGCAAGGCAATTTCATTTTATTATTATCGATGTTGATTTTCAACCAACTTGTGCAAACTGGTTCTCTGCATGATGGCAAGGAACTCTGAGAATCCCACAGATCCTCCTCCGTCCCTGCAAGATTATTTTTGCCAAAGAAAGAAACAGAAATATCGCTCTCCATTACCTGTCAAAGAGCTGAAAAGCAGCCCTGTAGAGCGCATCAGGTTTGCAAAGATGCGCCTCGAAGGAAACGAACTCGTTGAAGGAGATCAGCTCGGCCCCATCTTTGCCCTGGTCAAGGATTCCACCGAAGAGTGATAGTGTCTCTCTGTTGTATTCTTTCTCTGGTAGCAGCCCCAAGAATCTAACCACAAAGTCCTCATATGTAAGATACTTTTCCCCATCCTCCGTTACACTGGCGTACTTTGTAAAGACTTCTTTGAGTCTTTGCAAGTCAGCTCTCTGTATATAACCCTCCCCCATCACTGGTGTGAAAGTACATCAGCAAAATACTTTTGTTGTGGACCATCTGCATCCCCCATGACAGTGTACTCCCTACATATCCCTTAACCCGCTGCTGCAGACGGAGAAAGCTAGACCAGCTGCCCAAAAGACAGGAAAAGGGTTTAAAATTGAGAGCTCCCCATTTCATGAAATGTATTTAACAATAGCACTAACTTTTTTGGGACAAATTTCAAGGATTCCACAAGTACAAGAAAAGAAAATTAAATCATTTTGTTCTGTCATATGACATGGTCATGTTCTAAATATAACTAGTTACCACACTTTGGAGGCCAAAAACAACAACAGAACACTCTGGATGGCTCAATGTCAGCAGCTTCTTTATCAGATTTATGCGAGGAGTCTCCAGTCAAGGGATCCTGTTCACCAACCTCTGGATCATGCGACCCAGATAATTGCCGGGCTGAGTTGTGGTTGTTTGACTGTTCTTCTATGAAAGGAGCATTTTCTCCCACTGCAGGAGGAAACTGTCCGCTGATGATATCAGACTGAGTTGTTATTGACTGAGTCCTCTGGATTATAATCCTCTCCTGAGCTCTTTGGAAATCTTCCTTTGTGATGATGTTCCGAAGGGAATCCAAGTGCTTGAAAAAATTTCCAAAACTCTGGAAGGCCTTTTTCCAGTAAAACTTCTCGTCATCAGGGTCTCCTCCTCTCTGCTTGAAGAAAGCACTCAAATGGAGAAATTCGCAGAGTCTTGCTCTGCTGGACATGAGCTCACGGATTGCTCCCTTGATGGGAGGATCTCCATTATCACAGTGATTGGCAATGACACACAACGAAGGGTCTTTGCCGAAGTATTCTGGAAGAGCTTTGATGTTTTGCTTCTCTCCCTCGCTCAAATGTTCGTCAGTAGCATTGACGATCAAGCAGACTGCATCAAAGGAATCAATTCCATTCTTGATAAAAGTCTCCACGACCTCTTGCCCCAGTATGGCCTTGGTCTCCATGCACTCTTGGTTCATTTGCTCAACTCCAAAGCTGGGCGTGTTGATGACAGTCAGTGGGTATCCAAGTCTTGAGTTGTGGAACTTATATGCTCTGTACTCATCCTTGCTTTTGTCACCCGGCAGTTTGAATCTGAAGCTGTCACCTAACTCGACAAAGTAGAGGAAGTTGACCAAACAGTTCAAAAAGTGTGTCTTTCCTCTTCCAACTGCTCCCGAAAGAATGACTGTCTTTCCGCTGTCTTCACCTCTTTGGCCTGAAGTGGCTTCTCCTTCAACTTTGAGTCCACAATCAAATATGTGAACCAGGTAACTGCTACCCTCCTGCATACGTCGTTCGCGTGTGCTAATGAGAAATGTAGCTGGATCCTCCTGTTCATATTCTCCCTGATCTGCTGATCGTTTCATGTTTTTCTTGATCTCAATACCGTTGAGCTCTGGACTTTCTGTATTGTTTGGCACGTGCTGCTCTTGTTTGGTTTTCTTTTCAGCCCTTACTCTGTGGGCCTCTTCAAAGTCACCTCTTTGAATTGGATTCTTCAAGGTGCTCAGATGGCTGAAGAACTCAGAGAAGCTTTGGCAGCCTTTTCTCCAGTAGAACCGTTGGTCTTCCCGAGCACCTTGATCGGATCCCCTCTCTTCAAAGAATGCACCAAGGTGAAGGAATTTGCAGAACTTTGTTTTGCTGGACATAAGCTCTTCTACTTCCTTCTTGATGGGCTGCTCTCCACTGTCGCAGTGGTTTGCAATCACACAGACGGAAGGATCGCGGCCGAAGAACTTTTTCAACCCCTTGAAGACCTCCTTCTCTGTTTTCGTCAACTGCTCATCCGTGGCATTAACAATGAGGCAGACAGCGTCAACAGAATCAATCCCGTTCTTCAAGAAGGTCTGGATCCCCTGAGTGATTCTCTCCTCCATGATACTTGTGTCTGTGTCCGGCTGGAAGGTTGGCGTGTCAATCACTGTCAGCGTGAAGCCCAATCTGTTGTTGTGGAACTTGTAGGCTCTGAAGTACTTGCTGTGATTGTCCACGGGCAGTCTGAACCTGAAGTCATCTTCAACATTGACACAGTAGATGAAGTTGACCAGACACTTCAGGAAGTAAGACTTGCCTCTTCCCTTTGCTCCTGCGAGCACAATTGTCTTCTCCTTGTCACTTCTGTTTGGATCACCTCCGCAGTCAAAGATTTGTACTCCATCCTGGGAAACTTTCTTAATTGCATTGATCAGACGTATCTCAGGATTGGATCGTTCAAATTCTCCTTGTGTTGATGATGCAAGAATGCTGTTCTTGATGTCATTTTTGTGATTTTGGTCATCTGTGCTTGGTTGTCCTGTTTCTTGATTCTGTGCTTCTGTACTCATCTTCAGATTTCGATTCCTTTCTGATACTGGAGTCCTTCCTCTCTCACCTCTCACCTCCTCCACTGGCCTGTTCTTTTGTTCTTCGTCTTGCCGTTGTTGTTGAATTTGTTGAACTTTTTTTTGTTTCTCAAGCTCCCAACTCAATTTCAGGTTTTCCTTTGCAGCGCGTTCCCGTTCGAGTTCAGCACTTGTCTGTTGAAGCTTTGCATCTTGAGCTTCCCTTCGCAGCCTCTCAGCTTCTTTCTCCTTTTCCTCGCGTGCTGACCTTTCTGCAGCTGCCTTATTTTGTAAGTCAGCCAGTTCTTGTTCTGCTACTTGTGTCTTGTTTATGAAGTGGTCTCGCTCACCCTTGATGTTTCTTCCTTTCTTTTGCTCCTCCTCTTTTGCTTTTCGCTCCTGTTTTGCTTCATCTACAGCGGACTCAGCTATTTTCCTCAACCTTTCTTTTTCTCTCTCTTTCTCAAGCATCTCCTCTTTAAGTCTGTTGACCTCCCTCCTTGCTTCCTCATCTCTCTTTTGATACTCCTCCTGCATGCAGACATTGAGAAAATGAGCTTGCTTCTCTTTGTCCGTCTTCAGCCCCTTGCTGGCAGAAATGAACTTGTAGAGCTCACCCGTGCTGTCGATAAAGTGGCTCAATTCCTCTCCAGAATCAAGACGAAGGGCATCAATGAAAAGGTACTTGAGAGGAACTCCTGCCAGCTTTTCAACTTCTGACAAATATTGCCGAGCCCATTCATCATCTGATTGATCTCGTCTTTTCTGTCGCCGCCTCAAGGTAGAATTGGGGTCCATGGTGAGCTGGGTAAACACAACCACTACGTGCGTCCAGAAGGCCTCGGTGAAAGCTTCTCCAAAGATCTTAAGCATTCTCTCGAGTGAAGCTTCAAGCCTTGCGTTTGTTCCATTCACAGCAATCACAAAAGTGTCCACATGATCTATCTCTTGCTTTATCACCTTTGCAATCACGTCTGTTCTATCACTTTTGCCTGGGTCATCAAACCCTATTGTGTCCACTAATGTGATGGGTTTGTCTTCCTCTCCCAAAAAATTCACTTTTCGATTGTTCACTTCTTGGGTACAAGATTTTGCATCACTGCTGGTTGGGAAGTCTATGTCGTCATGTTTTTTCCCTGCAATCACGTTGCAAAGACTGCTTTTTCCGCTGCCGGTCTTCCCAAGCACAACGACAACCTTCTGGTTTTGGGCCATGACGAAACTGTCCTCAATTTGTTTGGCAATGGGCTTCAGAGCTGAAATTCATTTATGATTTTTGTTTCAAAGTTGAAAAGATAGCAACATATTAAGATGTAATTATTACCAAGATCCTTGTCCGTCAAAATCTCTTGTAACTTTTCTTTCAGGCGAATGGGATGATCAAAGATGTAAGGATCCTCGTTGTACCAGAGGGAGAGTCCTTCCTTGAACTCATGTCGCCCATATGAGTCTTTTACCTTTGTCTTGTATTTGTGTGCTAAAGCACCTGTGGGGTCAAGCTTTAAAAAGAAAGTCTCAGCCTGCTGCTTTGAGATTTTCCCACTTTCAGCTGCATCTAACAGAATTTTGTTTGTTGAACCTAGCCCCTTCCGTACTTCAACATCGTAACTCATGCTCACTGATCATAGTTCAATTTTGAATATAGGACTGGTAAAAGAACTACTGGCGGCGGCTGATCCCTCAAACAAACAGACAGCTTCGCAGTGAACTGATAACGGACACAAGGCAAATCAGGCAAAAACTCAATTTTAGGATTGACCTAATTTCAAATCGCATTCTTTAGGTATGAGGTAGTTAGTATCCCTTTGCCAATGCCACTGCACCTAATTTTATGCAAAAATTCCCTTTTGCAGCGATGATGTCAGCCGGCCAAGATAATCCCCTAGAAGATACGAATTACAAGCTGGGTGTAATTGAACAAACAAAGCAACACCAAGCTACACAATTTTGCATGGAAACCATTTTTGAATTGAAAAGGACATTTGTATGTAAGCGACGGGTTTCCTCATGAGGACTAATGTCTTCTCTATTCTCTTTGATTGTAAAAAAATCTTCAAATTATTTTATTCAGTATCTTATAACTAATCAATAATCATTTGGCAGCAGTGGTAACTAGTGTTTGCATATCTTAGCCTTCATCTCTTGTCTCAGAAGCTGTAGTTGACCCCAGCAGCAGGGAAGGAATAGTATCCGGTGTAGAGTGCTCCGTTTGGCTGAGAAATAAGGAGTGGGGAGGAAGATGAAGCAGGAGACGAAGACAACAGAAGCGGGGTAGAGGAGGGGGTGGTGGTGCCCGAGAGGAGGCCAGGAGAAGAGGATGGAGTGGAAGACAACAAAAGAGGAGAAGGTTGAGCAGATGGTGAACTGGAGGAGAGCAAAAGTGGAGAGTTTGCGGTGGAGGCTGAGAAGAGCAGTGGGGAGGTGGAGGAGAGGGGAAGGAACTGGTGACTTGGGCTCGTTGTCTGGTGGAGAGAATTCAACCGAGAAAACTGCTGGAGGAACAAGGGGTTGATTCTTGGGGTCAATTGGGTTGGCTGGAAAGGATTGTTTGTTGGCAATTCGGAGGAGGGATCCTGTGAAAGGCTACGGAGAGGGCTTGGCTGAATCTCTGCTGGACGACCGGTGTGGACAAATGGCTTCAGCTCGGGTTGAGCTGCGATTTGCTGCTGGATGCGAGTCAGAGGAGAATCAACTGGTTGAGCTTTAGGCTCTGGAGAGGCTTGAGTCTGAGGCTCAGGGGGGTTTTGGAGAACTTCTGGGTTTCCTCCAACTAGATGGTTGAAAGAGGGAAGAAGCCGGTCAGGGAAGCGGAATCTGTTTGGAGCGATCACTTGGAAGGATCCGGTCACTGCCTCTGAAGATGCTGTCCGGCTTCTTTCTTGAGACCCACTATTCTCAGGGACAGCTCGCACTGCTGCCAAGGGGTGGTTTGGGAACAAAGTGACATCAGGCTGCAAATTCAAACTGTTTGACGAAAGTGAGACTAACTCAGGCTCCTCCTCCTCCTCCTCAGCATTTCTTCCAACAGCCAACACAGCTCCAGCCTCCCCCTCCTTCTGCTCCTCCTCCACAGCCTGGCTCACCTCCTGCACTGAGGAGGTGGCGAGGGTGAAGAGGCGGCCATCAGCTGCCTGGAAAAGCTGACCGGGTTGGAGGTGGGCGTTCACTGCAAAGTATCTGCCGTCCGCGTGCTGCACCAGGGAGGGAGCTGATTGGAAGTGGTGGAGAAGGGTGGGCTGGTGGTGGAGGTGCTGGGGCTCAGCATCAGCCAAGATGACAGGGAGGATTAAGAGGAGGGGGAGAAGGAGGATTATCATCTTGACAGAACCAAGGTCGAGCACACACTGACCGGTGGTTGGGAGTCTCAACCTTTATATCAGGCTCCTCCTGCCGCCGTGGTCCTGGCTTTCAAACCTGAAGTGGCTCGCCGGTGAGTTTCGTCATACTGCTCTGATCCATGAAAATTTCATGAAAACCAAAATTAAAACTTGACCTACTAAACGTACAATTGCTCCTTCTCCATCATCCATGTAAGTCAAAGTTTGAAAAAGATTATTGGAGCTCGTCAGCTCTGTCAGCTCAGCTTGAGAGGCCCTCGCTCCATCTGAAGAAAAAAAAATGCAAAAAAATGAGATCTACCAGTTTTTCTGTTGTTCCCTGTGGAGTGACATAGGAGAGAGACTTGAGTCAGTATAATCCACTCTTTGAGAGCCATTCCAAAAAAGCTGGGACACATTTTGCAGAAATATTGCAAAATTTTGACATAAAATCTTCCCTTTTCCACGGCCTCAAAGCCTAAATTAGATTAACGGCATGCTACATTGCACCCAAACATGTAACCTTTGTAATTAAACTGGGACAGCGGCTGTCAACCGCGCAAATGGGAACATGGAGATGCGGAGTTGCCAACAGTTCACTAGAAGCATCTCCATACACACCAAAAAATATAGGCACAAATAAGAACACAAATACAAAGACATACACGGATGCAAATACAAATACAAGCATGCAGGAATGTGCCAGCCTCTGATGTTGAATGTTGACCTGCCGACAATTCACGAGAAGCAGCATCTCAACAATCATAAAATCAAATAAAATTTGCCAGAAAATCATTTGAACTTGTTGCCTGAACCCTCACTCTAAAACAATATTCCTGCAAGTTTGCCTCTTGCTCAGAGTAGCCATAATCCTTTGGTATGCATAGATCAACATGTGGGAATGCTCAAATTACAACAAGGAGAGAAGGTCACTTCATTTTTTGCTCAGCTTCCAAAAGAGAATAGAAGGTCACTTCAGCGTTGCTCATGTCTGATGCTTTCAGATCAAGCCTTTGCAAATTGGAAAAGAAGTAATTTTGACATCTTGATCTCTGATATGTATTTCTTTACAAGGAGTTATCACAATACAGCAATTCTTTGGTCAAATAGATGACAAACACAATATGATGGATGCTGATGATTATTATATCATACACATCATACATAGGTTGGCAACAGTGATGATGAGGAGGAATATGGTGATCGAGATATATCGTTGATGGCGGCAAACTGGGGGTTCCAGTCTGTGTTCAGTGACCGTGGTTTGGACGGAGTGATAATGATTTTTATGACGATGGTGATGATAGTGATAAAAACCGCGATGCTGATAATGAGCAAATGTCTTGTCATCTGGTCCATCAAGAGATATATCTCAACAGTTAACTGTGACTTCCAGTCCGTGCTCAGTGACCGTGCAAGAGACAAGAATGCCGCCGGGATGCAGGAACAACTCTGATGTGTCACCCAACAGGGTTTTGGGTCACTTTGCAATTTTCGGTCAAAAGTCTTTATAAAAGTGTGAAACAACAACAGGGTTTAAAGGATTTTGAAATTATGATTCACTGCCCAAAGTAGGAAATATTGTCACACTGAAACACTTTTTCATCCCATTTTAGACAACCTAAACTGTAGCCAACCCAATGCGTCACCGATCAAGGTTTTAGGTCGCTTTGCAATTTGAATTTATCACTAGCCTTTACCACGGTATGACAAGAAGGCACTTTTACAGGTTTGCTATTTTTTCTCCAGAAACTTGGACACACTGCTTCTAAACGTGGAGGCGTTGAAAGGTTTGTTCTCCTCAATAAATTCATTTGCCACTTCTGCTTCATATAAAGACTGGAACCACAACTCTGTCCACCAGTTGCGTTTCTCAACCTGACCGATGCATCTTTGTAATCAACAAAAAAAAGCTTTTCACCTCCCCATTTAAAGGATTGACAGGAGCAGGACAACCATAATGGTCCTCACCAGCGTCAAACGGCAAAGATCGGAAACCTGAAGATCAAGGATTACCTCAACAATTGTTTCCTTTTCATTGTTTCACCTAGGCTGCTGAACCAGACATTGTTCGCCACCCTCTCACAGACGAGACACTGGAAGTGCTTGACAAAGTTGCCCATGGAGGCTTGCTGCTTGGAGCTCACCCCCCACTTTCTCTTATCCAGCATCTCCTCCAGCAACTTGTTGGTCACAAGGGTTCCTCCTTTGTTGTAGAGCCGCTTGTGAGCAAGATATTTTTCATAGTCTTTGTCATTCTCATTTAGCTTCTGGATCACTTGAGCCACCTCTTTTACAGAAGCATAGTCTTTGACAAGAACTGCTGCATCCTGATGAGGCAACAGCTCCTCAATATTTGGCGCTCCAAGGTAGATCGGAACGGCCCCCACTTGAAGCGTGCGCCATAACTTTTCGGTGACATAATCTTCACAGACGGCATTTTCCACGGCGATGATGAACTTGTACTTGGCAAGCAGGCTCAGGTAATCCCTCTCCTTCCACTTTTCGCTGCCACGCAGATGCCCGGGCAGGTCTTTGTTGTGCAAGCACTCTCCATAGGAGTCAACCTTGATGTGCTTCATCAGCTCTTCCACCCAGTCGTCTCTTCCTGACGGGGTCGAACAACCTGATTGGACGTAAGCCACTGGGGCCAGACCCTCCTTGATGAGCTGATTCTTGGTAGACAAAGGCACCACAAATGAGGGGTCTGTGATCATGTCTATGCCCTCAAGATATTGAGTGGTGAGGGGCATTGAGCTTGACCTCCTGAAGGTGGCGGTGTGGTTGAAATGCTCAATGAGGGCAGCATGGGAGAATATGGGGTTGTTCTTGGGGCTCTCCTCGTGGAACACCGCCCAGTCCTCTCCCTTCTTCCGAGGCAGGGGGAGGTCGTATGGCCGGAAGTCTGATCCGTAAAAGAGCACTGCACTGAAAAGGGAAGATCTCTTCAATATGTTTCAAGAGTGAGAGCTCAATACCTGAGCATTGGGTGGTTTCTAAAAGTGCGATCATTGGTGACGTAGCACTGGTGTTCTCCGCATGTCTGGAGACCATCGTCCCCCGTGAACGGCTGCCACCAGACCAGGATTGGGATTCGTGGGTAGGTTGGACTCCCTGTCCATCCCTCAGACACCTTAAATGATGAGGACGATGAAGACGAGAAATTGAGGTACAAACAGGACCTCCTGTCCATTTCTCGGACCGGACATCTGACATGTGCTCATCTGTACACTCTGTACTCTAAAAGGCACCTGATTCAGTTCCCTCGCAAGGGTCTCCTTCAATGTTTCTTTCAGATGAGGCGGCTCAGGTGGGGTCCAACCCAACATCCAGTCCATCGACCACTTAGAAAACCAAAAGTAATATTTTCAGTCTACCTCTACATCTAGCCGGATCATTTATGTATGATTTGCATTTGTCTATAAATTTGTTGCTCAGGTTAGTTGTGACAATTTGTCACAAAGCATTGGTCTGGGTGAAAATCCAGAAACTGAAACAGTGCTGGCTCATGTTGACGTAAAGAGCTCCTGGTGGAGCTAAACAAAACTTTCCTGTAAATATTCACCTTTATGTTGATGATCACCATGAGGCAGGCAAACGAGATCGTCATCAGCACAAATGCCTTGAACTTCATCTCGAGCAATGTCAAAATCATTGCGTCTCCTCGGCACGAAAATAGCAGGTATGTCGGATCACCTTTCACCATTCACACAGAAGCTGTTAAACTTCTGTGTCACAAACTGTGCCCTCATTTTACTGTCCTGTGTTGGTACCTCACATGCCATTTGTTGTTGTATCTCTCATGTCAGCGTTCACTTTCTGAATATAAGATGTTTAGCACCAATCTCATTCTTCATGTTCGACTCTGAGAAAACCTCAATTGTTTTCTCCAGAAATCTTGAAGCACATGTCCCTCGGAGAAAACCACTCTCCGCTTGAATGAGTTTAGTTGCACTGTTACATTCCGTCTGCTAGCCGGAGAGACACTGCCCGCCACGCCGCGCTGATGCTTCCAAAGCCGGCTGGTTTCACTCCAGGACTCAACTGGCGGCGCCTGAAGATCCCAAGCAGTCGGATTTCCCACTCAGTTGTGAAGCTCCACTTTGAACCAGATCATATGGATGTATTTTTACATTCAACCCCAAATCTTATCCTTTTGACAGCACATAACACCACATGAGCTCTAGAAATACATTGCAAAGCTTCACCGGGTTCAATCTTTATGGAACAGTTGTCATTGATAGTCACCACAAGCTTTCATCAGCAACAACCATCGCAACCAAAGCAACGCCTCGAAAGCCCTCCTTCCTTTCCACAATTAGACAGTAGACAGCCCTGGCCAGGCCTTGGTGCACCGCACACAATATTTACTCCGCTTGACAAAAAGACGACATGTTCAAAGTTCCCTCCATACGATCAGTTCTGGTTCATTCAGATGGTTAAGATGGAGACAGGGTTTCAGGATTTCAAGAGTGTTGCCTAGAATTTTTCAAACCAATTTATGTTTTTCTATAACTTTGTAATCCGGCTTTATTCATTGTTTCTGATCTAAAGGACCAAGTGAACTGGTGTGAATGGGCCTATTTTGTTGCTCAAAATCACTCCTCCAGCTGTACCAGCTTTGACCTGAAGTCTCAAAGAATGGCAATTAAAATGAACTCTTCTCCCCAGTGCACTATGCATCAAAAACGGGGACATTTCCCACAAAGCTAGTTCCATCATCCCCCCCTCCCCCCCGTCTTGCCTGTGCTTGAAGCCGGTTCCATTGACCCACTGACTGAATACAGTCGTCCTCAAATGCACTCATGCTTAAGACTCCAGTCAATGACCCGATATCGAGATCATCTGAGGTATGGAGGATACTTCTTACCAAGTGTTGAAAATTTGCTCTGCAGAACCTGTTCCGAATGCACTCACTAGTTCTCATGGCATGAGAGTAGATCCTAATTGATCTAAAGTCAATGACCTGTGGTTTTTTCTTCAAATCAATTGTATTTACCTCTTTTCATATAAAGTCTCTCTAACAGGTACTGTATTGGTTTCTGCTCTGTATACTGGGTGAACACCAACCAAAGGAGGACGAAACATAAATGAAACACGTAAATTTCTTCCCTCCATCCCAAATATGACAGCAGATGATACTGTCAAAATTCGAAAGGCTTCAGCAAGTCTTTTCCAGTTTTTCAGAGATTATCACTCAGGAGGAGGAGGTCTGCTTCTTCATGTTGTGGTAGGCACTGCACACCTTTTCCCTGTGCTTCGCAAGATCCTTCACCCTGACAAAGGTCTGACCGCACAAGTGACACTCAATCTTTGAACTGCCAGGGGTGGAGGGTGATGAGGGGCTGGGAGAGGGTGAATTGTAGCCGCCCAAGGGTGATTTGTAGCCAGCAAGAGGGGATCCATATCCACTTGGCCACTGTGGGTAACCTTCGCTGGCAGGGCTTGCACTGGCAGCAAAGTGACCGTGCTTGGCGGACTGGAGGTGGCGCTCAAAGATCGACTTCGCCACAAACACTTTTGAGCAGTCCGGACACTCCAGGGTGCTATAGTAGTCGGCAGTCTTGGGAGTCTTTGGAGTTTTAAGGGTTTTCGGCGTGCCTGACTTGGCTTTCGATTTGCCATTCAGGCTGGCTGCGGGACTGCTGTAGCTCCTTTCGTATGCAGGCGATGGGAATCTGTTGGGGAACGCCACAGTCTCGTATTTCTCAAAAGAGTCCTGAAATTTCTTTGGACTGACTGGGGTTCGCTTGGGCTTGGAAGAAGCATGTCCATTGGTCAGAAGAGGAGAGGCTGGGGCTGTTTTTGACGTGCTCAATGAGGGCACCTTGCACTTTTTCACATTCACTTGAGGAAGACTTTGAAGCATGGTTGAAGCCAGGTCTGGGTGGAACTTTTTGACATGCCGGACAAAGATACTCCTTACACCGAAACCCTTATCACAAATGGCACAAGTGAGGCTGCTGCTGTTCAGAGGCTTTTTCCTCACCACCTTCTCCACCACCCTGGTTAACACGGCCGCCTCTCTCTTCTTCACATACTTTCGAACAATCTTCTTGTCAGAGGAGCCCACAGTAGAGATGATCTTCTTTTTCAAGGCTACACTCGTCTTCTTCGTCTTGTTTATCCTGTACTTGCCCAGCATCTTGGCAAACTTATGTGATCTCGCGTGCAAGTCCAGCTCATTCTTGTTCTTGAAGTTCTTCTGACAGGGGTTGCACCTGTTGATGTGCACCTTCACCCCCAGGTGTCCTGTCAGGTGGACTTGCAGGTTGTCATAGTGGTTGAAGGTCCGGCCGCACAGAACACATCTAAGAGTATGATGTAGAGAAATTATCTATCTTGATGTATCATCCACAGTTCAAGCACATGCAAATAAAGTACCTGTGGGTTGGCGCCGCTTGTTCCCCAATCACCTCGGCAGCAGCAGCAGCGACCTCTTGACTGTTCACCACCTCGCTCCCGCCGCCGTTCACCCGCTCCACCACGAAGTCCTCATCCAGCTCCACCATCACGACGTCATTGTCATCCTCGGAGTCGTCGTCTCCCTCTCTGCTGCTGAGCCTCCTCTCCTTCTGACTCTCAAGGTTGCTTGAGACAGACCTTGACTTTGGTTCTTCAAGTTGCTTCTGGTTGGTGTCGGCCTCTTTGATCACCGAATCACAGGACACTTTCTCTCCCTTCTCTTCACCAGTCTTGCTCATCTCCCTCTCCTCGCCTTCATCTTCGCTTTTGTGAATGTCATGATCGCTGTCGTACTCCTTGATGTGCATCGTGCTGTGCTCAATCTCGATCCACTGCTTGGCGGGGTCCTGGCTCTCCTCGGAGGCTTTCACCATCTTGTTCACGGACACGCCACACTTCAGCTGCAGCACTTCCATCACCTTGGGAATGGTGGATTTAGAGGCCATTTTCTTTGGGCAGTTACAGGCACAACCTGTATGACATACTGCATGTGGGCCCCGCAGAGGTACATGGCCCCACTGTAAATGTAGTCAAGGACCAACTTCATGTGGTAACCCTGGGTAACAAATGGTACAATCTGTCATTTTCCGAGTATTAAATAAAGAGACTACCTTGATCAGAGGAAGGAAGATGGTGATGACATCGTCGCCCCTCCGTTCGAAGTCAACCAGGAGAGAGCGGAGGAAAGGAGAGACAGAGCCAAGGACCAAGCGGTGAGCCCAAAGGCTTGTGTCCTGGGTAATACATGCCATCAGATGGACGTCTAAAGATAAACCACCGAAAGGCAGTTTCAGATAAATGTTTGGAAATGCTGTGTGTAGTTTTACCTTGCAGACAACTTTGACATCGCAGAACTTCCCGGTGACAAATGCCTCTGAGAAGTCGTGAAGCACGGAGGTGAAGTGCGCCTCGTTCTTGATCATCTTCGAGAAGTTTTTCATCCTCAGTGGAACCACCTCTCCAGGAGCCAGCTTTTTAGATCTGGAAGATGTCCGAGCTCAGAAGAAAGGAAAATATGATGTCATGCTATTGGGATGGGATATACTTTCGATACTGGTGTCACCACCACTCAACCATTTAATTTACTTCAGTAGAAGTTGGTGGACCTAATTCTCCATAGGAATTCCAGACATTCTAGTTTTTCTACCATTACAGCTTGAATGTTCAATCAGTTTTACTAAAATTTTCACTTTCTATATGCTGGGGGTTGGGGGAAACTGCTTCCTGTGCAGGCTCAGATGCAAACATGCAACCAATGCTTGCATTGTTAGAGGCCAACAGACATTAACTCCGGATCCCTAAGACCCACTTGGACCCATACTCATATTCTTCACATTCCAAAGAATTCTGCCAAAATAGAAATATTGGATTTTGATTGTTGGGATATGTAATTTTCAGAACAAGACACAGACACAGATGCAGGTGTGCATATGCAGGTTTCGCAAATCATAGAGCCGCAACGTTCAGGTCAGAATCAGGTTGACCTTGGTTTGAGGTCTTTCGGGCAATTAAAACAATTAGCATCTGACCCGAAAGGAAATTACACGCTCAAGATATTTCTGTTGACAGGAGGTTGATGGTCAGCTCAGGGGTCGAATCGGTCAGATGGTGCTGAGGAAGTTGGAGTCTTATCAGATAGGAGCGCAATTGAGACAGTGGGTGGCGGAAACCTAATATTTTTCCATGTTTAATACAATATACTTAAAAAATTGTATACATACAATGTACATTGTACATGCAGAGTTGGAAAATGCCACGGATATGACGGATATATCCGTGTGAAATAATTGGCCAGTTGGGGTAAAAATTTTGGGAGGCCAAAATAATTACCAAAAACAAGCCATTTTTGGGAAGATATGTTCAAAAAATTTAAGATCAATGGACAAACTGCCATAAATTGATAGTATATCCACATTTATTCATCACATGAAACCCCATAAGTTCTGTTTTGTAGGTTTGAAGTGCCAAAAATATCACGATTTACGCCCTTTTTTCGGGGTAAAATCTGGTTTGTTGATATTGGTCCGTGTAAAAGATTTGACATTTTCCAAGTCTGTGTACATGTAAAGTGTATATTTCACTGTATAATGTATATGTTTTGCAGCAAACAAAAAAATATGCCGTATGTGCGTTCCAAGGGTTGCATATACGCATAAATGCAAAAGTCATATATGACTTTTGCAAATTTCTTAGAACAAACTCGAGACAATAGGTGGTTGAAATCTGATATATACCGATTGCGGTGAACAGTGCACACTGGCGCGGGTTGCCTCGCCGGCATTAATTTTTATTGAAAAGATGGAGCGGCTAAAAGATATGTGTCAGTTTTGCTTTCGCTTCAACATCATTTTGTTTCATGGAATAGCTCCAGAGAAAGTAAGGCATATCATATGTAGTATGTAGTCAGGTTCCCCTACTGCCAGAAGCAAGTGGGTTGGGGAACCTCACTATTCAATATGGGGTTCAGAGTTCCCTTTCCACAACCTGATTTTAAGCAATAGAGCCCAAGATAATCCAAATCTGCCCAGCTATTGTATTGACCTCAATATTGTTGAAATAGAACCCGGCTAATTGAAGCCAATTTCAAACATGTTTTGCATCCAAACCCAAACAACACGTCATCACATTGTTGGCTTTATCCTTGTCTGCTAGATTTCATCATCCGATTCTACGTGGCTTTGCGGCCAAGTCTGCTTCTGCTGTTGCTAAGCGCTTTCCATGCCCGGCAAATGCCGTGCGTGCAACTTTCTGTCAGTTGCAAGAGTGTCCCGATTGGAGATGGCAGGAGGGCCGTTCATGTTGTCATGCACGCACGCCCGATCCAAAGCCAGTTGGCAAAGTTGTGTTTTCAGCCACCACCGGGGGACGGCGGCTGCGATATCGGGTCCCGGCAGAGCAGAGGAGGCGCAACGTGAAAGCGGCCTCCACTCGGCCGGTAGCTCCGCCGCCCCCCGCAGCCGCACAAGCAGCAGCACCAAACCGGCCGCAGAATGCCGGCACTAAAAACCCGATCCAATCCGTTTTAACCAAAAACCAACTGATCCTAGACTCACGACTGGACGCAAACAACCTCCCAACGAGTTCTGCTTGCTCAGAGTGCACTGTCACGGCTTTTGGTGAAAACACAAGCAGACAAGCGTGCTCCCGCTCTTTCACTTGGCGCCCGGCACGGTGCGGCAGCCGCGGCAGACTAACCCGGTGCTCGGACCGCTGCCGCCGCTCGAAGGCTTCCAGCCAACGCCACCTGCCGGACGATCAGCCAACTAACTCTTATCCAGCCAATGCGGGAGAGCAGCAATATATTGAATTGAGTTTCGAGCCAAAGTCTATATATTATCATTTTTATCAAATATAGTACTGTTGTTAATTTTCTTCTTCTTATGTACATAGAACCCTATGCAATTGCACTACAAGCTGCGGCGATCGGATAATTAGATAATCTTCCTTCGTTCTCATTTCTATGGGAGGATCTGCCTCATACTGTTTGATCGTTGAGCGAAATAAAATGAATGACAGGTACAATTGGAAAACAAGACACACATCAGATCAAGGGACAAAACTAGCTCTAACAACGGTCGGTTTCTCCAAGTCGCTCATCACAAGTTTTGTTTGGTTTCATCCTAAACTGAGAAGCTTTACGTCCACTCCTCATCACTGCTGGCACCCTCACTCTCTTTTTCCGAGGCACTGATTTGATAGTTTTCATCGTCCGTGTCGGCAAGGTAGAAGTCCAACAGGGTGGACTGGTCGACCCCGCTGCTGTTCTTGGCACTCCGCTTGTTTGATTTCCTCTGCTTTCCCTTCTCCTTCAGTCTCTTGGTGCGGTTGCTCTCTTTCTTGGACTCCTCCTCCTTCTCCTTGCTTCCTCCTCCTCCTCGTTTGTCTTTTTTCTCCGACGTCTTCTCCTTTCCTTTTGAGCCTTTTGACTTTTCAGCTTCTTTTGAGTCTGTTTTCTTCTGTGTGCTTTTCGTTTGCTCCTCTTTTTTTACCTCTTTCGTTTTCTGCCTGCGGCCACCTTTGGACGAGGCTTCATCTTCAGTCTCAGTTTCTTCTTTTCCCTTCTGTTTCTTCGAGCCGCCAGCTTCACCCTCCTTTTTCTTCTTTGAGTTTGATCCACTAGCATCCTCTCGTTTCCTCTTCTTCTTCAGCTCTTCCTTTTCTTTTTGCTTTTTCAACATCTCCTGCTTTGCCAACTCTTTTTCTTGGAGTTTCTTCTTCTTCTCGGCCTCCTTGGCCTTGGCAGCCTTCGTTCTTCCGTCCTCTTTCTTCTTCCCAGCTGGAGAACTCTCTGATTTCCGTTTTTGTCTGCCCACCGGCTTCCCTTTCTTCTCCTCTTTTTCACCATCTTCCTCTTCTTCCTCATCAGAACTTTCAGATATGTTTCTGACCGTGGGAGCCTTTCTCTTTCCACTGGTCTTCCTTACAACCTCATCATCGTCAGCAAAGAGGGCTTCAATGACTCGGATATCCTCTTCAGGGAAGTCTTCCAGATAATCATCTGCTGTTATCTGTGGACCCTCATCCTCAGGTTCTTCTTCCTCTTCCTCATCCTCACTCTCGCTTGATATGAGCGGCCCCTTCTCCTTCTTGATGTACGAGGGGAGAGCCCTTTCTCTTGGTTTGATATCCTCCTCCTCAACGTAGTCGTCGTCTTCAACGTCTTGGACGTCACTTTCTGTTATTGGAAGGTCTTCGTCATGCTCCTGAAGGAGAAAGAAGATGAAAAAGGAACGTTGAATGAATGCAGAAAGAATGAAAGAGAATGAATGTTGAAATGTAACTCACGTCAAGGTAGTGTCCCTCCTGTATCCTCCTGATGACCCGGTGGAGAACTTCCTTGATCTCCTCTTGCGTGTGAGTGTACATCAGCTTGCAACCTCGCACCTGAGAATTTTGGGTTAAGGGCATTCATTAAATGTTGAAGCCAGCCAACTCAACGGAGCAGTTCCAGCCTAATCCAGGAGACCAAAACAGCTCAGATGGTCAAATCATTCACAAAGCTTGCAAACTCAAAATTGGTCAAGGAGGATTTCTACCTTCTGTGGGTTGTCTCTTGCATATTCCATCCCATGCTCCAGGCAGAACGTGCTCTCCTCCTCCTCATTTGCAATCTGAAAGTGATTTTGTCTTTATCATCATCATCCCTATAATCACCATCATCATCATCTCTTATACCATCATAACAACCCCCATGAATTTGCAGTACGAAAGTCATGTTATTCATAAACAGAACGATAAAAAAACCAAGTTGCAAACTCACCCAATGGACACAAAGAGGTTTGCTTCATATTCTTGACAATCATCATCAGCATCATCATTGTCATCATATTCAAGAGTGTGATCTTAATCATCATCCTCACCATCACCATGAACATGATCATCATTGCCAGCCTCCTCACCAAGGAAACAAAGAGGTTGGCGTTGCAGACTTGACACTCGTACTCATCGTCCTCCTGATCTTTCCCTCCACTGCTGGCCAGGTTCAGACGCTCGCTCACCTGCAACACAATCGGTTCAAATGTCAAAAAAGTAAAGAAAGAAGGTATTTTAAGATCAATTTGATATCTCGCACTTTTCTCACCTTGATGCCAAGGCTTATGACCTCTTTTCTGGCACGAGCTTCCCTTTCTCTGATCTTTTCAATCTGGAAAAGAGCAAATTTAGTATTTCCATGACATGTGCAAAAATGATTTACCTTCGGTCTGATGGCTTCCAGGACATACTTGGTCGATTTCACGTCAACAGAGAGGGCAAAGAGCATCTTCTCCAGGGGAAACATCATCGGCTCCATCGAGTCCTTGATGTCCTGGAAGACGTGGTCGACGTCCCTCAGCCAATCGGCGGGTGCATAGTAGACAGACTCGGAGACGCAGTAGCCGGTGCAGATGGAACTGGTGTAAGACTTGGGGAAGACAACAACGAACTGCCCCGGTTGTTGGACAGCACGACAGACGGAAACTCCGTGCTTCACCAGAAGTGACGGGCAGACCATAGTTGTGTCGCTGGGAAGCCAAATCTTTTGGTTCTTGCAGAAGGAGGGAACGAGCTGTTTCATGGCAGTGTAGAATGCAAGAGAGTGGTCGTCTGGGATGCCGTACCAGATCTTGGGGGCGCCGGTGTGGAGGTACTCGATCCAGGGAAGCCCGTGCGGGTCCCTGTACCAACAGCCAGTTGTGAAAAGCATCCCCACATGTAAGGTTGGTTGGGTCACACCCATCACGCTGCCCATCGCCCTCAAAATGGACCTGGAGTTCTTCGTCAGGACCTTGAGGTTCCAAGGATGGGTGGCAAACGGTGAGTTTCTGATTGGGAAGCCAAAGCCCTCCATGCCGGTGTCTATGCTTCCCTGGCTAACTTGCATGTGAACATCCTTGTCACCCACAATCTTCCAGTACTCATCTTCGACTGTATAGTGGGGAGGTTCTTCATTGCGGAAGACAGTTTTCATCAAGTTAGTAGCAAGGCGATAGAAGGCTGTCAGGCTGGTGGCCTTGCCTTTCACGACAGCTTCCTGATCCTCGTCCTCTTCTTCCTCCTCCTCCTCGTCAGCATCATTTCCGTTCTCCTTGTTTTGGGTCTTTTTGGCCTTGTCTCGACTTTGCTCAGCCCACTCCTCTTCAACAAGCCGCAGTAGCTCCTCCCTTTCAACAGCAGAGAGTGTGTCATAGGGAAGAAGCCACTTCACATAGATGTCGTCAAGCTTATTTCCGGCCATGTTGGAGTTGCTGCCTCTTGACACTCTGAGATACTCTGCAATCTTTGGCCACTTCTTCTTCTGGATCACCTCACCCAACCCACCAAAGCTCTGAACTGCATGGTAAAGTGCGGGCAGGTCAACCTCCAAACCTCCAACAAGAGGATGAGCACGAGTGTCCACATTCTGAGTTTCCAGATATTTCTTGATGGCTGCAGTCTCCTTTGCATTTGGGCCCCAGCGACTGAACATTCGGTTGACATACTGGTTATAGCCTGTAAACCTCATATCGTCATCAACATTGCACTCAGGTTTGAAGGTCTTTGGTGGGATGATCCGACACATTCCAAACTGTTCGGCATAGGAACGGATCTTCTGTATGTATCGTAGAGGATCCTTGAATTCTGCTTCAGTTGGCCTAAAGGTTGGTGCCTCCATCATTTCCGCATGCTGCCCAAGTCTTGGGAACCTGTGGCCGGTGTTGACCTGCCCGAGCAAGCACATCGGTCTCTTCTTTCCCGATTGACTTGTGTTAGCTTGACTTGTGTTGGCCTGGCTGCCACTTGACCTCCCAGAATCAGGTGACAAGGCTCTCCGCATCCTCGGCTTGGCCGGAGATGAATAGAGATGTCCTCTACTGTCGTCATCCATCAACCTATTCGGCTCAACGGGGCTCGCATTGGGCATCCTGATCTTTCGAGGAGTGGACTCATCTCTGGAGGGAGTGCTTGTGCTCTGCCCTGGAGAAAACACTGGATCTTCAGTAGGCTTCGGGTTCTCTGTTGTTTTGGCACCCAATATCTTGGCTTTTGTGGGCTTTGCGTTGGGACTAGTTACCAGCTTGGCAGTCATGATCACTTTCTGGTTGGGACCACTTGGCCCGTCGGTGCCAAGCTTCACAGCCACTCCAAAGCTCTGGCCTGTGCTATTCTGCAGGGGGATGAAGTAAGTCGTCTCATTGTCACTTGATGATGCATCAGGGTCGTGGTTCTCAGGAGGCTTTGAATCTTCAACACTGTTGTCCATGTCACACTTGATTTCTAGAGGTTTGTCTGGCTTGACGGAAGTTACAATATTTGGTTTGGAACCATCTTGTTTGAGGAGTTTTTCTGAAATAAGTTTTTTGTTGCCCGATCCAGTTGGTTTCAGATCCGCATGCTCCTTCTGTGATTTTGCCGCTGACTTCTTGATTAAGGCTTGAGGTTTCAAAGGTGAAGAAGACTTCCGGAAGGGAACTGCATCAGATTCGGGTCCCTCAAAGTCAAAGGCATAAGGGCTTGAGTTGTCCTCAACATCCATCGGTTTGATAAGCCGATTTCTTGAGTCACCCAACTTGGATGTAATTTGCTTTTCCACAGCCTTTTTTCTCCCAGACAAGGAGCCCTCAGGCCCAGGTTGCTGGTCAGTCTTTGTTGGGGTTTGCCAAGAGCTGGAGGGCTGACTAGTCGCCAGATCTTCTGTCTCTGCCTTCGTTCTCTCCTCTCCAGACTCCTCTGCCTCTTCTTCTCCTTCATCATCATGTTTCGAGATTGGATCTTGCTCCTCCTGGTCAGTCCCTGCCAGATCAACCTCCTCCGGCTGTCTCTTTGCTGCCTTTGGTTCTGTCTTTTGACCAGGAACACCTCTTCTCCCGTCAGGCTGCTGGCTTCGATAACTTGCCGATGAGTGTGTGAGCGGGGAGTGGAGAGGCTGTGCTACTGGTTGGGCCTGGGCAGGTGGCTGACTAGCATGGTTGTATTGGTTGTATTGCACTGGCGACATAGGATAGGCCTGAGGGTAGCCTGTCTGGTAGCCATGGGGGGGTGAGCTGATGTGTAGGGCTGGAGGGCTCATATACAGCCCCGGGCTATGTGATGAGTGATAAGAGCCCTGGGGGCTTGGCTGACCAGGATAGTTGGGACTGTGGTATGTCTGTGGGTAACCAGGACTTGTCTGTGCAGGGAAGCCCTGTACAGATGGAGGACCACCGCTGTACATTGCATAAGGGCTGTAAAGGGGTTGAGGTGCCTGAAGGGGCTCATGGGGAGGGGATTGAAGAGCAGGTTGGCCTCTTGGTGACTGAGATGGAACAGGAGCTCTTGAGGTGTCACTTGCCAAGGGAGATGCCGTTGTGGGCACACGGGTCTCCTCAGATCCACCTGACTGAGCTTGATTTGTGTCGCTTCCATGCCCAACTGCTGCTGACCTCTGAGGCTTTAAGTCAAGAGCTTTTCTCGCCCTGGGCTCCTCCTTTCTGACTGGTGGAGTGAGGGTTGGAGGACCGTTGCCCAGCTTGGTTGTGAGGTTTGGCGTGACAACAGTGGTGGGTGGACTCCTCTGACCGGCAATCTGAGGAGAAAGGGTGGGAGGTCCTGGAGAGACCAGTGGTGAGGTGGCAGTTGTCGTTGATATCACATTGGACGCAGTGGCAAAGCTGGAACTGGCCGTGCTTGCTGGCTTGCTCTGCGGCAAACCACTCTGTCGTATGCTGGTGGGGGGAACGTTGTACTGGATGGTGGTGCCTGATGGCATTGTGATCGTCTGTGGCAACTGCTGCTGCATCTGTGGAACACCCTGCTGTTGACTGGTGGGTCCGGCAATGATGGGCTGGCCATAGGTGAACCCAGAACGGATGAAGGTGGGAACGGTGACAACTGCTTGGTGGGTCTGAGGCCGCATCTGGACCTGGCCGCCCTGAACAGGAATACCAAACTGCATACCGGCTGGTCCAAGAATTGGAATGCCAGCCATGCCTGGGTAGTTGCCGCTTGTGATCACCTGCGCCCCTGGACGTATACCGACACCTTGCACGATTGGGACTGCTGACATCTGCAGTGGCATTCGCACTTGTTGGCCCGGCATGATAATTGTAGGTTGGGCAGCGGCAGTTGCTGGCAGGGAAGACATACTTGTCTGGAGAACCGGTGCCTGGCTGCTGGCCATTGACGTCTGGATGATCAGTGGCTGGCTGTAGGTTGAGGCGGAGGCAGGGCTGGTGTAGGGAGCACTGGTCACCATAGCCTGGGCCTTCGACGTCATCGGCTGAGCCAGGCGATTGGAAAGGCCTGCAGCCCCAATAACACCGGCGGGAAGATGGTTCGGCCGATTGGACACAGGTGACTCTGAAGTGCTTCGTTGAGGTTCAGCAGAATTTCCCTTTGGCAGAATCTTTCTCGGAGGCGTTGGCACCCTGTCCGTTGACTTCACTCGGCTCAACGCTCCAGAGTTGCGTCTTTGAGGTGACTTGGAGCCTGCGCTGCCGTCCTCTGAGACCTGATCCATTGACGTTCGAGGCTTGACGCTGATGTACCCCGTCTTCTGGGATATTGTGATGCGATCGTCGGAGTTGCCCTCAGAATCCTCCGGTGAGGTGGAAGGACCCTTCGGTGTTTCACCTTTCATTGCTGTTTGAGGTTCGGCGATGTTTCTTTTCGCCTCTTCCAAGAGGATGTTTTGGAGGTCTTTTAGGCTGTTCTTGTTCTTATTCTTATGTTTCTTATCTTTCTTCTTCTCCTTTTTCTCCTTGGGGCTTTTACTAATATCATCCTTTGAATCCTGAGCATTTAGTGTACAACCATTGTCAGCACCATTTTCATCCGCACTCTCAGGTTCAATCTTTTCTTTGATAATGATCTCTTCTGATTTGACAGATTCAAGGTTAAAACTTTTGGTCGTTTCCCTGGATCCTCTGACTGGTCGCGGCATGTTGAGACTCTCCTTGGATCCGCTGCTGTCCCTGCTCGTCGACCGCCCTTCCCTGGCTTTCAGCCTCGACAAGGTGTCCTTGCCTCGCACCTTCACCTCCTCAGATCTCCGGGAGTTGGGTCGGCGTGATGACTCGCGAGAGCTCGCCTCCTCATCTGCATCCGCCTCGGATTCACTCTTTTGCAGCTGGCTCTTTCTCCCTCCCGTCTGCTCGTGCTCTGAGGAACTCTCATCCGACGAGTCTGGCTTCTGCAGTTGCCTCGCCAGAGCTCTTGATTCTCGGTTGCTTGTGTTTAGAGCAGCTTTCTTCTCCTTTGATCCTTTCTTTGGAGTTGACTTTGCATTCTGCTTGCCCTGATCCACCTGAGATCTGGTTGTTCTTGGCTCAACCTTTCTTTCGGGGGACGAAGCACTATCCTGAGATCCTGATCTGGCCTTCCTTGACTTTTTGTCCTCCTTTGTCAATTTTAGGTCAGACTCTTTCTTCTTCAAGCTTGGTGCAGCTACAGCAATCTCTTTCTTTGTCTTGCCCTCTTTTGCCAACCTTCTTGGCGTCGATTTCTTAGCCACTCCATTTTTATCCACTTCAGGGTCCTTGTTGACATCATCTTGGTCACTAAAGCTCTCCTCACTTGACTCGTGTCCTTGAGTATTTGTTGCATGGTTGAAGAAGTCTAGTTCTGGGGGAAGAACGTCTGTGCCTCGCAGACAGAGGAATGTGAGGAAGTCTTCTGTCTTTGGCACCGAACCCTTCTGAGTTGGGAACGAGGGTCCAGAGGCAGTTGAGGAGCTGGAGGACCCATTGTCTGCTTTTGTCCGGCTCCTCACCTCTTTGAGGGGGCTGACATGGGGGCTGGCTCCTCCTGCTCCCTGTGCAAATTTCCGCTGAGCGTGCACTCGGGTTCTTTTTGGCTCCTCCGTGCCAGCCTCCTGCGGAAACCCTGAGTTTCGTTTCCTTTTCCCCTTTCCTGACTCCTCTCCTACGGCTCCACCTCCCATGGCGGGGAAGCAAAGGTTCACCCCCCCTCAAACATCCTACTCTGAGGGCTCTTCTTTGCCAGGAATGTCTGCCAGGCGGCCAAGAGGTGGTGTCTGGAACGGACGCTACACCGCCATTGTTCCCTCAAGATAAACCGGCCTCTGCGCAGTGCCCACTGCCGCACAGGGTTGCCGAGATTTACCCGCTATCAAGGCCAGGGACCCCACAGCTGAATCTTGGCAAGTCCAATCCAATATCTATGAGAGTTGATTACCCAATCACTTGAGCTTTACATTTGTCAAAGCTGACATGGGATGTCAGAATTACATAGTTTCAAATCATTATCAGGCAGCATAAAGCTTTCTTTGGGCGAGTTCATTAAGAGACCTCCCTACATAGACTTTGGAGTTTTGTGTCTTCCACACTGAGCCTACACACTGCAGTCTGTGGCTCAGTGCACTGGTGTGTTTGCGCCGACAGGAGCTCTTTAAATCCTGCATTTTCACTCAGCCCAAAGTATTATTAAAGTGCTGACAAGTGTTTAAAAAAAAACAAACATGATCACTAAAGATTAACTACCACCCACACAGCTCATGCAACTCTAGCTCCTGAAATAAATCAATGAAACTCCCGCAACTCCAGGCAACTCAAGATGATGCACTTGATGTATCATATTTACCAAGAGGATTTCAACTGAAAAATGCTTGAAAGACCCAACAGATGTTATTTTTTTGAAAAGCTGGAGGTCCAAGGATGTTACATATGACATTCCCATCTGTCAACCCCATTCAAATTGGTCCCGGCCCATTCAACTCGTCCCCACAATGCAAAAAAAGCTCTTTGCGTCATCATTTCAGGCGAAATTGGTTCAAAGGTTCAGTTCAAAGGCTTTCAATAATTCCAGAAATACAGCAAATTCTACAGCAGTGATTTTCGGGATGGGATTTTGTTGAAACCAGGGGAAAACCTTTTCCAACGATGGGTGTTCATGAGTGTAAGTTTGGCGAGAGTGAGGAGTTGGTAAAGTGAACATGCGGGCCAGAGGTGAGCGAATAGTGTTTTGATGACCGAATACGAATACGAATATTATTCGACTTTTCAAAAATGACCGAATACGAATACGAATATTATTCGTTTTGAAAAAGGCGACCGAATACGAATACGAATATTATTCGGCTTGAAAAAAGCAACCGAATACGAATACGAATATTATTCGGTTCGAAAA
>JACLAC010008028.1_pt1 | contig 41462 bp, 26 predicted proteins | sample 8027881 | NCBI WGS metagenome assembly JACLAC01 (sample SAMN15725517, study PRJNA655200) | protist metagenome | isolation source: fluorescence activated cell sorting (FACS) single amplified genomes of... | place: Spain: Blaines Bay Microbial Observatory, Mediterranean Sea | collected 2016-01-19 | reverse complement strand
AACCAAAAATTAGTGGCTCAGCTTAGCGAAGGAGTAGTTCCAATTGAAGAACCTGGTTTGCAAGCAATTATTGAAAAACATGCTGGCAAGGATTTGATTCTTTCTACTTCGTATCCTAAGGATCTTATTTTTGATGTACTGGTGATCGCTGTATCTACACCAATAAATGCACACGATCTTCAACCTGATCTCCGTGCACTTAATCAAGCCATTGATAATATATCTGGAAATCTAAATAACGATAGCCTCGTTATCGTTAGAAGTACTGTTCCCGTCGGTACAACCGATCATATCAGATCGAAACTCAATAAGGAATTAGATTTAGATATAAAAACTGCATTCTGCCCAGAGAGAACAATTCAAGGTAGAGCACTGGAGGAGATCACAGAATTACCTCAAATCGTAGGGGGAACGGATGAGCCGAGTTTAATAAATGCGCATCGTTTTTTTGAAGACCTGGGCATAAAAACAGTCAAGGTTAGCAATTCAAAAACCGCTGAATTTGTAAAGCTAGTTAACAATTGTCATACCGATTTGATTTACTCTTATGGGAATCAGGTTGCAATAATGGCAAAGAAACTCGGTATTAACCCATGGGAAACAATTAATGCTGCGAACCAAGATTATCCCAGACCGAATCTTTCAAGTCCTGGTTACGTAGGCGGAAGTTGTTTGTCGAAAGACCCTTATATTTTATTGTCATCTCTACCAGATGTTAGCGATAATAAATTTTCATTGGTAAAATCCGCACGGTTACTAAATGAGTCTATGCCCAAGCGTTGTGCCAAAGAATTTGTTCAATTGTTATTAAAAATCAAGAATGGAAACATACAAAACACCAAAGTTTTAATTTGTGGTTTCGCTTATAAGGGTATTCCTGAAACGGATGATACTCGTGGCACACCGTGTAAAGACATAATTGAAGAACTTAGTCAATATAATCTTAATCTTTATGGCCAAGATTTTGTTGTTGATTATGACGTAATTAATTCATTCCAGGTTAAACCGGTGAACCTGGAAGACGGTTTTGATAACGCCGATGGAATAATCATCTTAAACAATCATCCAAATTATGCAAAATTGCCAATTAAAACACTCGTATCCAAAATGAACTCAAATTCAATCATATACGATAGTTGGCTTGTCTTAGATAACTACTACCAGGCTGGTTTTTTTGAAAAAATCACATACACAGGAATTTGCCTTGGGTAAAGTCTTAGTTTTAGGTGGTGCTGGGTTTATTGGTTTTCACTTGTCTAAACGTCTGTTGCAAGAGAATAAGTCCTTAACGATTTGCGATGACCTAAGTCGAGGTGCTAAGGATCCTGAGTTTGAGAAAATGTGCCAGTCTAAAAAAGTCTGTTTTCTGTCATTAGACTTGACCCAAAAAGGGTCGTTTAGTCAATTGAATGATCATTATGATGAAGTATATCTATTAGCTTCGATCGTTGGTGTTAAAAATGTTGAAAAAGACCCCATGCGAGTCATGGCGGTTAATACTCAGATTGTTTACAATACGATTAGCTGGGCTAGTGAAAATCATCATAGGATTGGTAAAATTTTGTATTCTTCCACAAGTGAAGTATATTCAGGTGGCGTTGATATGGGAAATATCAGTATTCCAACTTCTGAAGATGTTCCCATTACAATTGGGGACATATATAATCCCCGATCTTCTTACGCTGTTAGTAAATTATGGGGAGAAGCATTTTGTCTGTACGCCTGTCAGTACAATAATCTGAAAATTGCTATTGTCCGTTACCATAATGTCTATGGACCAAGAATGGGTATGGCACATGTTATACCAGAAATCCTCAATCGAATTATCAACCAGAAAAACCCCCTTATTTTGTATGGTCAAGATCAAAGTCGGGCATTCTGCTTTGTGAGTGATGCAATAGAGGCTTCTATTGCAGTTATGAGATGTTCCGAAACTGTTAATCAGATTGTACACATTGGCAATGACGAAGAAATAGTGATAGCAGATCTGTTAAATTTGATTTTGGAAACTACATCTTATCAAGCAAAAATTGACCATCGACCTGCGCCCGAGGGCTCTGTTCAGAGAAGATGCCCAGATGTTACAAAGCTCTACAAGCTGACGGGATTCAAACCGAAGTTTAGTTTGAAAGAGGGATTAAAAATTACAGCCGATTGGCACATCAATCACATTGTCCATTAATTACTATACAAAATTAGAGTTCTAGTCTCAAATGAAAATCTTGCTAACATCCATAGCACATTGCGTAGCGCCAAACTTATTAGACCGATTACTTGGCCTTGGACATCGTGTAAGCGTTCTTATACCTTCCGGCCAGATAGACTACTACTCTAACCACAGAAGAATATATTTAAAAGAAAAACTAGATATTGTGTTAGGTAACATTACAAGTCAAAGAGTAATGGACAATTTAACCAAAAATGTTGACGTCATTTTTCACTTCAATTGTGCCGACCAGTTTCCAGATAATCCTCTTCATACCAAAGATTTTATTGATCAAAGCATTTGTGGTACGCAAACAGTTCTGGAAAGCATCGAAAAAAATCACCCGACGAAATTAGTATATGTTTCGACGGGTGAAGTGTATGGAGACGCTAAAATTATTCCAACTCCTGAAACAGAGAAAACAATTCCGTTATCACCACATCTAGCAGTTTCAATTGCAACCGAAGAACTGATTAGAGGATATCAATCTGTCAATCTAATTGATAGTTCTATCATCCGTTTATTTAATCCTTATGGACCTAATCAATCTTCAGAAGCAATTATTCCAACAATCATTCAACAAGCTCTCAACAACAAAAATATCTTGCTAGGAAATATGAACTCAGTTCGTGATTTTATTCATATCGAAGATGTAATATCAGCACTCCTAAAGCTAATAGATAAAGATAATTTCGGAGGACAAACGATTAATATAGGCTCTGGCGAAGGAGTGGCCATTGGTGATTTGGCTGAAAAAATTTTAGGAATAGTCAGAAAAGACAGTGATGTTTTGTTTGATGCAACTAGAGTTCGGACAGAATCACATGACATTCAAAAGCTAGTATCTAATTCAGAAAAAGCAAATCATTTTTTGGAATGGAAACCCAAAGTTTCATTGGTTGATGGATTAACTAGTACTGTGGAATGGTATTCGAATTGGTCAATCAGAAAGTAGGTTAGCGTGCAAGCAGTTATTTTAGCGGGTGGAAAAGGTACTCGGTTACAACCTCTGACTCATTCGATACCCAAACCTTTACTGCCTATCGGAAAAAAACCGATTTTGGAATTAATCATCGAACAATTACGAGACGTTGAAGTGGAAGAAATAATTATTACGATTGAATATAAAGCAGAATTAATAAAATCATACTTTCGGGACGGTAGACATCTAGGAGTCAAGATCAGGTATTATCAGGAAGATGGTCCAAGTGGAACTGCTGGTCCTTTGAAATTAATTGAGAGTATGATAAAGGATCAGCCTTTTATTACGATGAATGGAGACTTACTTACCGATCTAGATATCGCAAAGATGTACCAGCACCATCTTAAATGTAATGCAGAAATAACCATGGCGACGGCTACACATACCATCAGTTCTCCCTATGGGGTTATAAGTATGGGAAAAAACGGATTAATCAAATCTATAAAAGAAAAGCCTCATCTGGATTTTTTAATTAATGCTGGAATTTATGTAGTTTCGCCTTCTGTATTAAATCTTATTCCGTCTGGTCAATCGTACGGAATGCCAGATCTTATTCAATCGGTGATTGATGAAAATGGTAAAATGGAAACGTTCTATATTGAAGGAAGCTGGTATGACCTAGGCACAATGGAGGCTTATCAAAAAATTAATCAGATGAAAATGGAGGAAGATCAAATACCGCTTACTAAAAACGATAAACTGATGTGATACATACTTCATGTTTCATAGCCTGTACGTTAAATCTGTGTTCAAAATTGTTGACTTTTGTTAGTTTGTATATTCCTTCTACAAAGAACAGACCATATTTTTCAAATCTACCTTTTATAACTAAGTTTTGCTTAATTTCCTCCATCCCTGATAAGTACTCCCACTGCTCGTCCAGTGGACGTAGATCGTCCCTAAATTCGTTGATGCTTTGTTCTCCTTGATGCTGTAATTCCAACGCAAATTTAGTAGATAAAAAAGGCGACCAGTAATGTTGAATCTCAGCCCAGATACTCTGGGCATCAGGACCAAGATGATGTCCAATAGGACGTTCTAGGTGAGTATAAATATTAACCGGAATTCTGTGCGTGTAGTTGTACTGGTTAAGAAAGGTATACTCAATTCGAAAATCTGTTTCCTTCAACTTGAACGGGTTCACAGTGTAAAGTCCAAGTATGATTCCCCATTTACTTCCCCAATGTAGGTGGCTCTTCAATCGGTATCGAGGTTGAAAGTCATCGATCATCAACTCTGAGTAGACCTTTGTGTTATCCGAAATCTTCAAATCAACATCACCACTTATCAAAAGATTACCAGAGCTAGTTTTTACGTCTCGGTTAAAAACCCCACCACCCGATGGCTCCGAAACTGTGTAGATATTCACTGGATTTAAGAAACGAGGATCAAATTTATTCGCACCAATGACTATGATTTCTGCAATACCCATCCGTAATTGAGAAAATAGGTTTAGCTCAATACGATGACCAGATAGAATTTTATTTCCATGAGGACTCTGTGCTATAGAGTGGAAAACCTGAAAAAAGACTTTATCATAATTGCCTGTCAGATGGATCATTTCCATCGGCATTGCATAAGAAGATAGCAATAAATTACCATACCGGCCAGGCCCCCAGCTGAGGTTCTGCTTACCTATTAAAAAGTTGAACCAACTTAGTTTCAATTGAAGATAAGAAGGAGATAAGCCCGCAGTATCAAAAGACGTCTCATTTAACTGATCCGCCTCTACCTCAGTACGTATGGTATCAGTTAAGTTATCACCAGTAACAATAAAAAAACGAAGGTCGGTCAAAAACATCAAACTATCATTAATCTGTCCGGTGACAATCGGGCGGATTTGCCCCGCATATTCACTCTGATTAATGACATTGATTGATGAGGATCGTTGGGTAGAAAATAACCCAGATTCCATATTAAGGTTGAATTGGTAAGACTTTGTTCTGTATCCTAGGATGGTTTCTTTTGAATTCGTGAAGTATTCAATATAAGAGACGACCTTCTGTTGTTCGATAGGACTTAAATCCTGTTCATCTAAAAATTGTAGCATTGATAAAAGTTGGCCAATGGGATAAGGACGGGAATGCTGGTGAAAATGATCAAAATCATGTTTAACCAACATTCTTTCAGTGAAGTCATAGATTTGGTTTAACATTGGATCGTCTAAAGCCACGTTTATCAAATCAAAAGGCTTAGCTTGAACCTCAGGCCCCACTAAAGCCGTTATTAATAATACAAAAAGGATAACAAACGATGGTCGCAATTCCATGGATGATCTGACGATTTGTTTATTTATGCACTAAATTGTCTTTTCCCACAGTTTTAACCAGACAGCTTTCAATTTACTCATTAGATGTTGAGCTAAATCAGTTGTGCTGCTTTTGAGGAACAAACTTTGAGAATTTTGGTTACTGGTTGTGCCGGATTTATCGGCTATCATTTCTGCCGACGACTCATTTCAGAAAATTTTGAAGTGATTGGTGTTGACAATCTGGATCCCTATTATAGTGTATCTTTGAAGAAGAGTCGACTAAATAAGCTCAAACAACAAAAGGCATTTTCACACTATTTATGCGATGTTCAAAACAAGCAGGATTTAGAATCTATTTTCCAAAAACATGATCTGAAAATAGTTGTGCATTTAGCTGCTCAGGCTGGTGTGCGTTATTCAATTGAAAACCCAAGAGTCTACATTGACAGCAATATCGTTGGTTTTATGAACATTCTCGAATCCTGCCGTCAACTTCAAATTGAACACTTAGTTTATGCATCTTCTAGCTCAGTGTATGGGCTAAATTCGAAAATACCATTTTCTACTCAGGATGACGTCAACCACCCCATTAGTCTTTATGCTGCTACTAAAAAGTCCAATGAACTCATGGCTCATAGTTATAGCCATCTGTATGGAATTCCTACTACCGGATTACGTTTTTTCACTGTCTATGGCCCTTGGGGACGACCCGATATGGCACTCTTTTTGTTTGCTAACAAAATTATGAAAGGTGAATCAATTCAGGTTTTCAATCACGGTAAAATGCGGAGAGATTTTACTTATATTGATGATATTGTGGAGGGAACATTTCGAATTATGAAAACTTCTCCCAAACCTAAACCTAATTGGATAGGGTCCGCGAATGAAAGCTCTGCTCCTTACAGAATTTACAACATTGGAAGCAATCAGCCAATCGAATTGCTTTATTTTATTGAGGTCTTAGAAAAATCCTTAGGGAAAAGAGCAATCAAAGAGATGCTGCCCATACAACCTGGAGATGTAACTGAAACGTATGCTGAGATGGATGACTTAATTTCAGAATTCGGTTTTAAACCTACGACTTCCATAGAAGAAGGAATTGAGAATTTTGCTGATTGGTTCCAATGGTACTATAGCCAATAGAAACTTGGTGGTTAAATAAAAATACCTAAGGGTGCTTCTAGCAACGTCAAAGATTTGTATATATCTGAAAAGACAATTGGCTTTTCGGTCCCAAACGGCTTATAGATATAAATCAGGTTAGTTTAATCTGTGAAGATTACGCAAATCAAAATTAAGTAGCTTTTATCAAATTGAGTAATAGCTCAAAGAAGTAAGTTCTGATATGAAGAACTATGGTCCTATAGGAAATGAATATTATAAAGATTGGTATTCCAAAGGGTTCCTTACAGGAATCAACTATTGGCTTATTTAAAAAAGCAGGTTACTCGATAACTGTCGGTCGTCGTTCTTATTACCCACAAGTTGATGATGATGAAATTGAAGCTATGTTACTTCGCCCACAAGAAATGGCTCTTTATGTAGAAAAGGGGGTAATCGACATTGGTTTAGCTGGACGGGATTGGATACAAGAATGTCGCGCTGATGTTGTTGAAGTTGCCGAATTTAATTATAGCAGGTCTACGAATCAACCAACTCGCTGGGTCTTGGCTGTCGCAGAAGAATCAAATATTCAATCAGTAAAAGATCTTGAGGGGCATATTATATTTACCGAATTAGTTGAATCGACTAAAAAGTATCTGGCCGAAAACGAAGTTAATGCCGAGGTCTATTTTTCACATGGGGCTACCGAGGTTAAAATACCTCATCTGTGTCAGGCGATTGTTGAGTTAACTGAGACCGGTAGCTCTCTACGTGCAAATCAGTTGAAAATTGTTGATACGGTCATGGAATCAGTGACAACAATGGTAGCAAACCCAGAAAGTTGGGAAAATAAATGGAAAAGAACCAAAATTGAGAATTTGAAAATGTTACTTGCTGGGGCATTGAAGGCCGAAGGAAAAGTTGGGCTCAAGATGAACATCCCTAGTAATCAACTCGATGAAGTAATTGCGATCCTACCTGCAATGCGAAACCCAACGATTTCCTCACTTAGCCAAGATGACTGGTACGCAGTGGAAACAGTAATTGATCAACATATCTGCCGAGATCTAATTCCGAAATTACGTCGTATTGGTGCAGAGGGTATCATCGAATATTCTCTTAATAAAGTAATCCCTTAAATGTCTTTTGCCTGATACTAAATGAAATTATGTCTCGATAAAATTACTGGACTTTTGTTTATAGTCCTAATAAGTTATTTTCTGTTGGCTTGTTCACTTACGAACCGTCTTGAACCTAGTTTAGATCGGGGGCGAAAATACCAAGTTGAAATTGTTAGAGATAAATGGGGTGTGCCACATATCATTGGTCGAACCAGTACTGATACTGCTTATGGTTTAGCATTTGCTAATGCTGAAGATGATTTTGATACTATCCAGATGGTCTTTTTAGCTGCTCGTGGTAAGTTGGCTGCAGCTATGGGTAAAGACATGGCTCCAATTGATTATGCTGTACAATTGATGAAGGTTTGGCCAACGGTCGAAGCCAAATACCAAATGTTATCATCAGAAGTACGATCGATTTGCGAAGCTTATGCTGATGGACTTAACTGCTATGCAGCCAAGTACAAAGATCAGATAAAACTTCGAGAAGTCTGGCCAGTAACTGGTCAAGATGTAGTAGCTGGTTTTTATTATAAAATGCCTCTTTTTTTCGGATTGGAAGGGCAACTAAAGCGTATTGTTGGTAATCGGGTCGAATCCGTTTCTTCAAAGATAAATCAATCAAAATTTGAACAGAAATTGATTGGTTCAAACTTTTTAGCTGTTGGGCCTCAAAGAACAGTGGATGGAGCTACGCGTGTGGCTATTAATTCGCATCAGCCTTGGACTGGACCAGCTGCTTGGTATGAGGCTCACCTAATTAGCGAGGAAGGTCAAAATATTTACGGTGGCTTATTTCCTGGTTCGCCAGTCATTTTTTTAGGCCATAATCAACATCTGGCCTGGGGACACACCGTTAATAGCCCTGATTTGATTGATGTTTTCGAATTAGAGATCAACCCTAAAAACCAAGACCAATATCGATTTGATGGAGAGTGGAAAGATCTAGAGGTTTGGAACATCCCAATTGAAGTCAAATTATGGAAAGGGTTTAGATGGACATTTAAGCAAGAAGCTTTATGGTCTGTTTATGGGCCCGCAATACGTAATGAAAAAGGCGTTTTTGCTCTTCGATATGCAGGTATTGGTAATATTCAAACAGTAGAACAATGGTACCAGATGGGCAAAGCCAAAAATCTAGCTGAGTTTAAAAAAGCGATGGAGATTCAGGCTATTCCCATGTTCAATACAGGCTATGCTGATAAAGATGGAAATCTTTATTATATCTATAATGGATTATTACCAAAAAGAAATCCAAATTACGATTGGTCAGGAACAGTACCAGGTAACACCTCTAATACTCTCTGGCAAGGTTACTTAGCTTTAGAGGATTTACCTCAGGTTGAAAACCCATCATCGGCTTTCATTCAATCTTGTAATAGTAGCCCCTTCAAAGCCACCCTAGATCCTGATAATCCAGATCCAAGTCTTTACCCTTTGTATTTGGGTATCGAAACCTTTATGACTAATCGTTCTCGCCGGGCCCGGTCTTTATTTGGTTCAGATCAATCCATTAGCCGGCAGGATTTTTTTGATTATAAGTTTGATAAAACTTATGATCCTAATTCCAGATTAATAGCCCATATCGATCGGTTCCTAGCTGAAACAAAGGCTAAAAACGAAGAACAACAACAGGCTTTAAATCTAATCCGGAGTTGGGACCGAAGCACAGATTTAGCCAATCGTTCTGCGGCTATGGTAATCATAACTTTCCGACCTCGAAGTCAAACAGGAAAACTACGTTATGATCACGAACGATTCCTGAGGCAGATGAAGGAAGCTATCGAAATGTTGCAAAAGCGACATCGTCGAATAGATCCCACCTGGGGGGAAGTCAACCGCCTAGTTAGAGGCGATGTAGACTTACCAATAGCTGGTGGGCATGACGTACTCCGCGCCATCTACGGTGATATCAAGGACGGTAGGTTGGTCGGTGTGGCTGGGGACTGCTTTTTTCAGATTGTCGAATGGGATGATAATGGTCAACAAACAGCTTGGGTTATCAATCAATTTGGCAGCAATCCTAGCCAACCTGAATCCCGTCATTATGCCGACCAAGCCGAATTATTCGCCAAGGAAGAAATGCGAACTGCCCTGTTGACCAAAGAACAAGTTTTAGCTAGTGCTGTTCGGCGTTACCATCCCATGGATCAGTCAGACTAGTTTAGTTCTTTTCTAGCTTCAGTTACCATCTGAACCAGCAATTTTCTAACCGAGTTAGCCGACTGAGCTGACTTGGGGAAATTAATCCGTACCCCAGTTAGACCGTCTCCACTCGTTAATTGAAGGTGAAATCCAAGTCGATCAACTGCCGTCATTTTCGCGGCAGTCAAGCTTTCGGTTTTATCGTTCTGATCGTGATGTTTGGCAATCAAAATCATCGCATCCTCGTGATCTTCGTTCATATGCTCGATGATATCATTAGCCACTTCGATTAGAGGATCAGATTCAGCTTGATAATAATCTGGGCCTGTTACCCAATCCATTCGACCAAATCCACCCACAAAATATAAATTATTGATGGTCATTCGATAGAAGAAAAAATCAGGGAAATTAACCCAGAAAGTTGCATCTGGATGCTGTTCCAGATATCCGTTTTTCACCTCAGGAATATCTTCTTTATCCACTAGTTCTGTTTCCCCCATCAGCGTAACACGACCGGTTGATAACGGATCATCTGATGATTTATCTTCCATCACCAATAAACTAGATCGACTATCAGATTTCAGGTTTTGTGTATGCATTGCCATTGAACTTATCAAAAAAACAGGATTCCCTGTATCATCCAGACTATAAGGCATAACCGAGCCAAATGGCCAGCCAGGATGCTTCTTTGATTGAGTTGAGAGTGAACCGATTTTCTGCTGAACGATCAAAGTCTTCGCTTGTTCAGCATGAGGTGGTTGTGGTGGTTGTTTTTGATTCGAACTGTGACCGTGATCTTTAGTATTTGACATAAGAATTTGGACAAATATAAATAGTAAAAAGTATTGGATTTACCTGCTTACAACAGAGGTTGGTGGCAGATAGATAGTAAAATCAATTTCTGGTTGGATTAACACACTATGGATATCAGATAAATCACCACTCACCACTAAACCCAGATTTTCCAAAAGTGAGAAATTAGCCCTCTCTACATGTCCTACAGTTGGTTGTAACCGATCATGCCAGATGGAGTAATTGCCCAATTGACCATCTCGGCGGTAAAAATAACCCTTTAGTGGGTGTGTCAGCAAAACCAGACCCGATTCTAAATCAGTAAAGCCCATCAACTGGTCAGGCATATTTCCTGTATCTGATAATTCCAACTCGATTTTAGCCCACCGACTATCTGTTTGCAACCGATAATGATGATACCGGTCCTCTTTTCTATCGTATTGTACATCAAATCGAATATTTGCCGGGTACCAAGGCAATTTCCAAACCAAGCGTGGTATATTCACCGTCCACGAATCTAAGGAAGTTCCAAAAAACCAAACTACGTTTTCACCAGTTTCAGTATCGGTCACATAGGCTCGGTAATTAGTCTGAGCAAAATCCCAACTCACCCATGGGAAATTTGCGAGTCGAAAATCGTAATCTAGAAACGGTACCACTGATAATAAGGCTTTCCGGTTACCATCTGGTAAGAGAATAGAATAGGGCTTAAAACGTTGATGTATATGTCGAGACAACTTATCAACTTCAATCATATAAGTAATGATAGCGAAATGATGAAGTGTAGTTTCAATATCGATACCCGAAGTTGGTTTCTTAGTCAGAAGCTCTGGCCCAAACCGTTGTACCATCGGTTGACTCTACCAATTTGCTCGTTGATTTTTCCACAAATGATTTTGAACTGCCTCCAGATTAAGATTTGTTCCCCATCCTACCCCAGTCGGAATTTTCATCTGTCCATCGTTAATGTCCGGCAAATTTGTTACTAGGTCGTTTTTCCATGGTACATCATCAATATCAATTTCCATAATACGTACATTAGGTAGTACACCACATAAACTGGCACTGATGAAAGACGAAAGATGACTATAATAATTATGTGGTGCTACATTTAGCTGATATACATCAGCTAAATCGCCAATTTTTTTGGATTGTGAAAATCCATTCCAAGGAATATCGATCATAAAAACATCTGCTGCCCGAGCATCAAAGTAAGGTAAAAATTCCCTCATATAGAACAGGTTTTCACCGGTACAAATCTTAGTCGAAGTTGAGTCTTTAATCTGGCGCATGGCTTGGTAATCGTACATATCGATTTCCAACCACAGAAGATCAAAAGGCTCCAAAATTTGGGCAATCCGCATACAGGCTTCGGGTTTAAAATTAAAATTGAGATCCAGATTGATATCGACTCCGGAACCAACAGACGAACGGAAAGTACCAATCAAGTTTTCAATATGAGCTAACATTTCATTACTGACTGTTCCATCAGTCGTACCAGGGGGACCGCCAAAACCAGTAAAATAAACCGAAGCCGGTTCACCTGGTAAAATAATATTTGTTTTGAAGGCTGTAAAACCTTGGCTGACAACTTCACGCCCTAAGTCAGCGATATCTTCCATAGTTTTAAGAGGTCGTGTTCCCAATAGTTCCGAGCTAGTTGCCCTAGAGGTTCCACAATGAGACCAGTAAACACGTACGTCTTTTCGGGTTGGTCCACCAAATAATTCTACTACTGAAATACCCAAAGCTTTGGCTTTGATATCAATTAAGGCTAATTCAATACCGGCAATGGCTTTAGCGACGATACCACCCGGGCTTTGTCGGGTACCTCGAATCAGATCCCAAAATCTCATTTCATAAGGCCGTGGATCCTGGTTGATTAACAATGGTTTCATATCCTCGATAGCTCCAACCACCGCCTTGGGGTTACGACCATCACTACACTCCCCAAAACCTGTAATTCCCTGATCTGTGTCGATCTGAACAAAAATCCACGGTCGCCAGCCTGCATCTACTACATAAGTTTCAACATTGGTTACTTTCATTACTGATTGAACTCCATTTTTTATTATCGTTCTATGGATGGGTTTGACACTCATCCGATCGATATCTATAATAGCTGTTTATTATTTCGCCTCGCTAATCGGAGTATTTTGTGAGTAATCCAAGCAGAAGACCGAATATTTTGTTCATCATGTCTGACGACCACGCTTCACATGCCATCAGTGCTTATGGTAGTCGCATCAACCAAACCCCCAATATCGACCGTATAGCAAAAGAAGGTATCAGGTTTAACAACTGTTTTTGTACCAATTCGATTTGCACACCGAGTAGAGCTACCATTCTAACGGGAACCTATAATCACGTCAATAACGTGACTACACTTAGCTCGAAGTTAGATGGCCGGCTGACAACTTTTCCTAAGCTACTACAGGCGGAGGGTTATCAAACAGCCATCGTTGGTAAATGGCATTTAGGTCATGGTGGACATGCTAATCCGACTGGATTTGATTACTGGAATATTCTACCAGGCCAAGGACTCTACCACGATCCTGAAATGATTGACATGGGGGAGAAAAAGGTTTACCCGGGCTACGTTACCGATATTATTACTGATTTGTCGCTAGATTGGCTAAAAGAGAGAGATCCGGAACAGCCATTTATGTTGATGACACATCATAAAGCACCTCATCGTCCTTGGGATCCAGATGAAAAATTGATGCATCTATATCAAAATACAGATATACCTGAGCCGGAAACTTTTCATGATGATTATAGTAATCGAGCCTCAGCAGCCAGAGAAGCTAAGATGCGAGTTGATCGTGATATGACTGATCGGGATTTGAAATATCCTGTTCCAGAAGGATTAACTTCAGCCGAAGAAAAACAGTGGAAATATCAAAGATATATTAAAGATTATCTCAGGTGTGTAGCTTCCATCGACAATAATGTTGGTCGAATGTTGGATTACCTTGACCAAGAAGGATTAGCTGAAAATACAATAGTGGTTTACACTTCCGATCAAGGTTTTTTTCTAGGGGACCATGGCTGGTATGACAAGCGCTTTATGTATGAGGAGTCGTTACGGATGCCGTTTGTAATGCGTTACCCAAGAGAAATTGAGGCTGGAAGTATCAATGATGATATGATACTCAATCTAGATTTCGCTCAAACTTTCCTTGACTGTACAGATGTGGATCAGACAGACGAAATGCAGGGCCGCAGTTTTCGCCCTCTCATGAATGGAAAAACCATAGAAGATTGGCGAACTTCAATGTATTATCGCTACTGGATGCATTTGGCTCATCACCATGTCTATGCACACTATGGTTTAAGAACACATGACCACAAGTTGATATACTACTATGCTGATGGCCTCGGCACCCCAGGCTCAGCTGATGATCCTAAACCACCTGAATGGGAATTGTTTGATTTGAAAAAAGACCCACACGAAATCGATAGTGTTTATAATAATCCGGATTACTCTGAGATCCAAGCTCAGCTGACTTCTGAATTATACCAATTACAGTCGCAATTCGGGGACCAACCCTACCAATCTTAGGGCTCATCAAACACCGCACTGAGTGGGGCAAGAATCAGGAATGCTTGTCCCACTCTCACTGTCCTATCTTCAACCGTATTAATATCTGCTGCGGAGATGGTCCGAAATCTTCCTCTATCTCCAATCACTATTGAGATAGGAAGATCTTTTAAACCCTCCAGCTCAAAAAGATCTTCTAGTGTTTTAAAGTGGCCATTGTATGGTATACCAATCAAGTTAACACCAGCCTTCAAGTCCACGGGCAAAATAGGTCGTTGTTTCCCACTCAATTTCAGCTTGATATCGTCTGTGTTCGGTCTAGTGAGGACTAACATGCCAACCTTCGGATCCAAAGGTTGATCAGCTAATCTACCCCTTGATTCGGATCCTAAATAACTTCTCCACACTTTATCTCGATGATGGTAAGTAATCAGATGGCTGATTTTATCGGATCCGATGACAGAAAATAGGTCGCCTACAGTTTTAATATTTATTGGTTGATCATTAATTTTAGTAATTTCTAGTGGTAAATTAATAAAGCTCAGACCTGTTGGGATAATCATTTCCAATGTTCTGTAAGCAGAAAACTCGACCATCATCTCTAATTCTGAACGATTACCGGCTAAATCTTGGGCTACAATACGAATGGATTTAAGTCCGCTAGACTCCGTTGTGTTTTGATCGATAGCCAATTGAGTCGAGAAAAACTTACCTGTTTTTGCCATTTTTTTTAGTCTTGGTAGTTTATTATCCAAAGTCGAGATATCCACCCAGACTTCCGCTGGGATTTCGGCTTCAAACTCAACCTTCATAGAGCTGTTTTGATTATTTGTTACAACAATCAATGGATCTGATGGTTGCTGAATGCCATTTATGTAGACATTTGCTGGTAAAAGTAATGGAGGTTGCGTATCCAGACTGAAAGCCGAATCAATAATTCCTTGTCCCTGACCTAACTCTATTATTAAACTGTACATACCATCCATCGATTGATCACCAAGCTGATTTACAAGTAATTCTCCTTTATAAATACCTGCGTTCATTGTTGATTCAGCTAGTGGTATGGTTGCAACTGTGATACTCTCCCTTGATCGTAATGATATCTCACCCGATAGTTCAGGCACTCCAATAACAACAATCTCCATTTCTTGGTTCAGTCTCAACGGAGTTGCAACCGATTCTGGTTGCCAACGCTGACCTCCGATTTGGACTTCGATAATCGGACTTTCAAAAACTATCGGAAAGACCGAAGCTGGAAATAAATCTTTTGTTGATTCTAAATCCCGAACCCGAACTGTTAGCAAAGATAAGCCTGGTTCTGTATCGGTATAACTAATACTCACTCTGGGCTGATTAATTTCGAGAGCTGTAATCGGCTGGTTAGCTTGATTTAAAAACTGGCCACTAGGTTGATCAGATTCGAACAAAATCATTAATCGACCAGCAGGATTATAGTTTTCCCCCAATAAGTCTTGTAAACCGATATCCAGTGGAATTTTTTCTCCTACATACCTTTTTGGAACTTGATTCAAATCTATCTTAGGTTGAACTCGAGGTGGGTCATTGATCGGATTAACCCTAACTTGTATCGGTACAACAAGTTGACTACCATGTTGATCAATAGCGGTTAAGGATAACTGCGTAGTTCCATACTGATCAGTTTTGGGAATTAATGTTAGCTTTTCTTCCTCTAAAACTGAGTGTAATAACTGATTGCCACTAACTTCATATAGAAGTTGGTCCCCATCGGTTAAGATATCAGGATCACTAAAAATACCAGCGATACTAAATTGATAACCACTACTATCCTCATCCATCTCGATTAGTTGTGGTTGATCCACCAAACTTGGAGGATCATTAACAGGTCGAATTTGGACCTCAAATTCTGTTTCGGCCTTAGCATTTAGCATATCTAAGGCTGAAACAGTAACCTTGGTAATACCGTTGCGATCATCTCTGGGTACTAATTTCAATTCATTACCCATTATCGTCAACACTAGTAAGTTGTTAGTTTCTTCAGATGTGAAGCGAAGATTGTCAGAAAGAGTATTATTGGCAGATACTGATTTGACATCCAGATCATCGAAAATTTCATCCAAATTGAAAGTGATCGCAGATCCATCTTCTAACAACAATAGGTCCTCAATTTCTTCGATCACAGTCGGAGGATGGTTACCTGTAAACTTTTTTATTCTTAATTTATGGCTAGCAGTCAATCCAGCTTTATCGCTAGCAACAATGATTAGTTCAAATTGGTCTGATTCTTCATCGAATGGGTTAACCAATGTTAGCCTTAACAGCTCAGGATCAATCAACTCAGTTTCAACAGGTGAATTTTTAGCTTTGACCTGAAAGGTTAATTGATCGTCGTCCGTCTCTACATCTGGGTCAATAAATATAGCACTTAAATCGATAGTTGTTGACTGATTCCAGTTGATTTCAACTTCGCTGACAGCCTGTTTCATTTCAGGTTTGTCGTTGACAGGTTGAATTGTTACAGAAAAAGTTTGATCTTGGCTAGCGCCAGATTGATCGGTTGCCGTAATAGTGACATCCACAGTACCGTGTTGGTTAGGATTGGGAGTCAACTCTAGAACGGTTTTTACCCCCGAGTCTGTCTGATCAACAGTCCTAATCTTATAACCTAATATCTGTCTTTCTTTTTCCTCTTTTTGATTTACCTCGGCCCTAAATTCTAACTTATCTTTCCATAATGAATCAGCATCTGAAAAATAAGGGCTGGTTCCATCTTGATTTTTTAAGATGATAACTTGCTTTTGGTCTTCGTCCAAAATAAGATCAGGCAACAACAAACTAGATATTGGTGGATCGTTGATTGATTTGACTGATACATTTATCGCTGCACGAACCGTTTGGTTGGCACTATCCATTGCTGATAGGGTAATTTTGGTGTTCCCGTGCCAATTAGCTTCGACCGGTTTCAAAAGCAATTTAGCCGATTGATTGACAGTAGCTGGCTGTATAGTAGCGTCTATCTCTGTTGATGAGCTCGACTCCACTCGAAAAGTCAATCCATTTAAATCATCCACATCGCTGAAAATCTGGTTAAGAAGAACAGTCTTGTCTTGATCCTCTTCCATTTCGACAGTGTAAAGTGGTGAAGCCGTCAGGTTATCTTCACCAACTTTAATATCTAGTCCTACTGTGTTGACTGAGCTATCTTCTATAAATAGATCTGATGATAATTGTATTTCTTCTATATCCAACCCAAAATTATCCAAATGATCATTTGTTAAATCAATTTGTTTCTGATCAATAATTCGTCGACTATCCAAAACCAAGCGCAAATCTAAAATGTCCCCATTTTGAGCCAAAACTGGAAAGTCAAATAAGATAAAACGAAAAATTCTTCTTGCTACGGGCTTAGAATCCTGTTTTATCAAATTCAAGGTGTTAACTATTGGCTTTGAACGGATGGTTTTGCCATCAGCTGAGATAATTTGACTAATCATCTCGAATCTGTGATTGTTCAGATTGGGAAGGTCTTCGGCGCTGGCTGAACCCGATAAAAACAAGCTACCATTTACAATTAATACGCAAGTTTCAGGCGCCGAACTATATTCTGTAACGGGGGGAACATCAATTAGCGTGATTGGTTCTGTAACTTGATGAAAACTAAACCCAACATCTGCAATCGGTAGTTCGATTGTATGTCGATCAAGTCCGGAGTTATTTACTCGTATGATATAAGCTTCACCCATTGGGGTAGAGGATACTCCAGCCAACCAGTCGATTGATATTTCTTTCAATTTCCCTGAGCCTATTCTCCCAATTTCCATTGATTCAACATAATTATCAATCTGAGAATCGACAGAAGGTCGGCCGATCAAATTGTAACCATGAGATAAAGTAATTGGAGGTGAAACCTCCTCAGTGCGAATTGCTTTCACTTTTAATGTGATCGGCTGAGCCAAAAGAGACCTAACTATCATTATTCCTTGGCTTGGGTTGATAGGTTTATTTATATCTCCCAAGAATTGATATGGTTGCCATTTGTTGCTGACTGATTCTGGGTGAATTAAAGCTAGTAATTGCTGGTCAGTATTGAGAAGAAGATACAGAGCAGCTAATGAGTCAAGAGAGACCTCATCATCATTAATGCTGTAAACCTTCTGAGGTAACTGGACTAGAGACAAACCTTGTGGAATCACTAAATCGTATTCGTAATAATTATTAACATCAAATTCGATGGGCAGTTCGGTTATCATTGATACATTACCAGCCAAATCAGTCGCCCAAATTTTGATAGGGTATTGGCCAGACATAATTTCGGTTTGGATTGGGATAGAGAATCGGCCAACGTACGTTTCTGATTGCCCCATCGCTTCTAGTTGTATAATATGAGGTCCTTCCAGAGGCACAAATGAGCCAATGTCTGCCTCAACTGTCAATCCAGATTCTGCATCTACCATTACAGCTGAAGTTTCGCCGTTGTTTAGCCGTTGACGATTGCCATTCAGGTGAGCTGATAAAATTTGAGGGGATTGATTATCAACTTTAATCAAAATTTCAGTAGAATCACGATGGTTCAAACTACCAATCAGGTGATCAAACTTGAACGTAATTGGGTATTGGCCATCATCTAGGGCTAACTGATTGGCGTTGATGTCCGTTGTCGCACTCGCTTCAATTACTTCAAAATCACACCTATAATTTCCCCGGTGAGTAGCAACAAGTGGGAGTTCATAACCAGCAATCTGCATCTGGCCAGTCAGATCTAAGCGACCATTGCTAGTAATAACAACGACAGAGACAGTCGTATTGGCTCCTATGTTACCGTGCGATGGTACCAGAACAACTTCAGCAATATTACTGACTATGGATAAATTGAGACCTCCTGATGCCCAATTAGCTGAGTTAGCATTTAATTGAACCGAACCGGGTTTGGTTTGCTGGTAAAAAACCTGAACTGAATCCTTCAGTTCAGGAATAGTAACAGTTGTAATTTCCCAACCGTTACTATCAATAAACTTTCCATTAGTTGGCTCGCCAAGAACCATATTATCGGCTATTAACTGTACGGATACCGGTATAACTGTTTGATACCCGTTATCATTAGTATCCAGTAGTGAAACGACTAGAGGAATCCATTCTCCAACCTGATAGTATGGTTGAGAACGGTTTGAAAAAGCTAATGAATCATGTTTCATCTCCAGACGACTGGGTTTTGGAACGTTAATCGTAGTTCCTACTTGCTCCATATCTGTCGATACAATCTCAATTTTTTGATCGCTTACATAACTAGCAGTTGGGCGAACTACACATCGAAAACCATATTCTGTACTGTATGTTAATGCTGGTAATGAAATGCGAGCCGAAATAACCAAATCGTCTTCCGTACTATTCCAAGATCCACCACGCGCAACCATTATTCGGTCATTATTAACTTGTTGGAAACCATTGACAGCTGAAGCTATGTCATAGTACCCCGCTACTGGGTTTTTTAATGAACTGAAATGATAGAAATCTTCTTGGTAGGTATCCAAACACCATTCAGCCACATTACCCAACATATCATATAAACCATACCCATTTTCATCTAATTGCCCGACCTTTGCAGTTTCAGTCCAAATATCTCTACCTTCGCTGTTTTGATAATTCGCCTCATCACGAGAAATATCATCACCATTGAGATACTTTTGTCCTACTAATCCACCTCGAGCTGCATATTCCCATTCGGCTTCTGTTGGCAAACGCTTACCAGCCCACTTTGAATAGGCCATCGCATCTCTCCAACTAACACCAACAACTGGTTGGTCATTTTGATTTAAATTGGCGTAATTCAGCGTGTTCCACAAACTGGGTTCTGCGTAACCTGTATCCTCAATGAAACGCCGATATTGGGCATTAGTCACTTCGTATTTGTCGATATAGAAACTAGAAATTTCAACAGGGTGTACAGATTGATCAGCGGAATTATTAATGTGGTCTCCCATTTGGAAACCACCAGCCGGTATTTTTATCATTCTGGCTCCGTCCGACGGCCAAATTATTTCTGTCTGTACTGTAGTGGCTGATGGTTGTTGATTAAGTTTAAGTGCAATGGGAATGATGATAGATGCCAACTTGTCTATTTCGATAATTAGCTTAATCCCATCTAATGGCAATGGTGAAAAGTGTAAATCTAAGGCGGGTGTTAGGTTAACTGGTATTTCCAATGATTGGTTGACGGAAATCCGATTGTCCATAGATTGGCTAAACAATTGTTGTTTATATTTAGACAATTCGACCGAATCTATGCCTGACCAATTAGCATAAATATCCTTGATATTCAGCACTGTCTGGCCTGTATTTTTTAAGGTTACAGTTTTGACTACTGGTTCTTGTATATTATCCTGGATCGTATTTAACTCCAAATTAATACTCGATGGTTCCCAATCCACAGTACGAACGAAGTTCAGCTCAACTCGGAAGTGAATTTCATCTGCGCTTTCGCCCTGGATATCCTTAGCCTTAACAACTAATTGAGTTGAACCTTCGACCAATTCATTAAAGTCCAGCTTCAACAGACCATCTGATTTTACAGTCAGTTTAGCTTTGCCCGTGTTTGGATCTACCACAGTATTATTGAATAGCCCACTACGGGATAGAGTAAGTGTCCCATTCAAATCCCCCGCTAGATATTGGTGATCTAACATAAAAATTAAACTACTACCATCCTCGAAATTAAATTCAACCACCTGATTGACAGTCTGGGGACTGACTGTCGCGGAAATTCGGTCTTGTTGATCTTTGGTCTTAATCGTTAATCCAGAATCAATAAAAGTAAAGGTCCTAGTCATTAACAAATCGTCAAAACGATCAGTTCCACTATGTTGATAGTTTATGGTATCAGTATCAATCCACTTCAAAGCTGTACCATCATAGAGATAGCCGATTGGTTCAGCTGTTTCTACTTCAAAGGTTAATCTATCACCAACGTTAAAATCTGGGTCAGCAAAATATTGACCCAGATCGATTATGCTATCTTGATCATAAGGAGAGCCAGTAAAGTCATCAATTTGAGAAATTGTTTCTGGCTTCTGGTTTTTCAGCGTTACTATGTAGCTCAAATGCCTAGCTTCTGATACTAGCATCGAACCAACACGCGTAGTCGGTAAGAATTCCAATCTACTTCCATCAGTAGATGCCAAAGCAATTGTATCTGCTTGTTCGGATGGGATTTGAATTTCCATCGGCTGTTCATTCAGTTGAGTCACGTCTTGACCAGTCGAATCAGTTATTTTGACTTCCAATATGTGTTCAATGTCGAGTCTTTGCTGAAGTATCGATTTGAGACCTACACTAGGTATCTCTGAAATCTTGGCTTGTCTGGCTATCTTGAACTTCATCACTGCTGCAGTTGGAGGTATAGTCAATAACGCTTGTTGCCCGCCCAACTTGATTGACTCAACCTGTGCTTGGCTTGGTGAATCGATAGCTAGTGCAATGTCCCAATTCACAACTAATGTGGACAGATGGTCTTCGGTAATAGTCAACTGTTGACTAGTTAAGACACGACTACCGTTGGTTGAAGTCTGGATTAGAAATCGTTCGATTTGATCATTGAGACGAACCAAGGTATGAGGATGAACCCAGGTTAGACGAAATTGCCCGGCTTGATCTATCTTCAAAGGTTCCTCTGCCATTGGAGTTGGGTTTAGTTTAGGGTTGATCAGTCGGTAGTTTAAAGACGATGTCTCCATTTCTGTGATGACTCGACCTGATCGATCTCTCAAGCGACCATGAATTTGTAATATGGGAGACGATTGTGGAATTGAATAAGGAAGTAAGACTTGACCTTCCGTCAACGGCCAATCAACACCATTAACCGTCAGTTTGTTAGCCCCCAAGGTTTCAATAAAAAAAGCGACTCCACCCTGAACAGGTACAGTATTTAAGTCTGGCTTATTCCATGGATCTCCAGCCACTACTACACTGATCAAATCGTTCGGGATACTCATGGAATTGGGCAAATTCAATAAGTTTTCACTATCCATAATGTCAGGCTTAATTGACAGACCAATCAAATTCCAGCCCTGATTTAGAATTATTACCTGACTATTCTCACCATTACTGCTTGACCAATTGCGACCTTCTACCTTTAGTGAAATTGCTTCAACAGTGTTAGGCCTTACGACTAGTAAACCCCTATCAGCAGTTAAATCTAAATTAGACTTTAGGTCGTGTGGATAACTTTTCCAGTTTTGGCTAGAAAGATCTTGGGTAACAATAAAACGAACATCTGTAGTCCCGGGTATTGTATTTTCCAGTACATCGTATAAATCACTAATCTTGGTTAGTGGTTGATAAACTCCGTTGATAAACCGAATTTGTAACGGTATGTGTAAGAGGCTTATACCAGCAGGAATTTCGACATCTAAACTCTCAAAATCAATCTCTACATCTAAAGACAGATTGGTTGGATGAGAAATCAATTGTCCACTCGGTGATCCTTGAGTCGACAGATTGAAGGTTAATGGTCTAACCGGAGGTACAATTGAAATGGGGTTGAAGATCAGCCTTATAGTTTGATTTTCTGCTAACTCTTCGATAGGTACGATTATTTCACCATTTTCCTGATCTTCGATTTCGAAAGTCCAATTGCCGACTAATCCTTCGCTAATGACTTGAAAATTGTCTGCTGTGGGGGTTATCCAGTTTGCTGGTTGTTCCAACCTAATTCTTCCACCATTCATCTGGCCCATTGCAGTATAGGTGAGTTCTAAGCTGCCAGATTCGCCGGCTTTCAGAATTGTTGAGTCAGTGTTTGCATCCTTGGCTAGGCTAGCCAGATTCCCGGAACCGTCTTCTGCCTGAATAGTCAACAAATCAGTCTTCAGCATTGATTCACTGAAGTTAGAAGATTGATCAGTTTGCTGGTATCCAGTGGTCCACAATTTAAAATCGCTACCCAAACGAATTAATTTCGAATCTGAAATTGAAATTGTATTATTGGCATAAGTCAAATACAGGTTTTGACCAGCCGACATCCATCTCAAGAGAAGGTCGATCTGTCGTCCATTGGTCGAAATTGACTGTATCATCTGGGCTGGCTCAGCCACGATGAAACCAGGGCTATTGGCATCATACGATTGTGGAACCACCCAATCATCAGGTAGTTGTAGCCGAATTTGTTCTCCATCCATTTTCCCTTCAGCAGTAAAAGTAAACACAAGTTTATTAATGATTGTTTTAGCTGATATAACCTGTCCTAAAGAGCTGCCATTAGTTGAGAAAGCCTCTACTGACAATAAACCTGACCCTGCAGTAGCTGTAGTAGTATTAACTTGTATTGTTTCAACTTCGATAGAACGCCCAAATGGCTGATTTTCGGAAGATAGGCTAAAGGCAAAATGGTGCTTGCCCAAATAATTCGGTACTGTTAATTTGCTATAATCAATGGTTAAGCTCTTATTTGGGCGTAGTTTTTCAATGTTTAATTCAACAGTTTGAGTTAAATCACTAGTCTCGGTTGGGTGTGTTATGGGAGTAACAATTCTGGCCGTTACATCTCTAGCAGGCGAAACCACCAAGGTTGTTTCTGATTCCGTTGATTCGTCTAAATTAGGAATTGGCCAGTCAGTTGGGATTTGTAAGTAGAGTTTGGCATTTTTTAAGTCTTCGCCAGCCTGATTGGTATAAGTGAATCTCAAGGATTGATCGGTTGCACCCGCTGGCACACTAGATTTGTCTACAGCAACTGATCCACTACCATCTAGAACCAATTGAAATGGAACCTCTATTTGCCTATCCCCCATTGAAATTTCGAAATTACTTTGGCTTGGTCTATTATTGGTAGTAGCAGTATAAACAGCTTTGGTTACATTATCACTATTGGGTCTAGGTGGATTAGCTACCAGAAAAATACTTTCTTTTTCTCCTGTGAGATTACTTTCATCAGAGAGTGAGGTAACCAAATCTTGATTAGCTGACGCAAAAACTATACTTTTACCATTGGGACTAATACGCGCTTGCCTAGCAATAATACCTTCATTTGTACCAGACTCAGATTGACTTACTAGCTGAGTGATGCCTGTTTGACGATCGTGAACAAAAACATTTAATAATTCTTGCTCGGCTGAGGTGGCTAAGTTACTGGCAGTGGACTCGAATACAATAAACCGACCATCTGAACTAACTGAGGGGTTAACACAGTCTTGATTTGCTTGTATCTGGTCGGAAGCAACACTCACCCGATTGATTTGTCCTGTCGACACTTGGTAACAAAAAACATCCTTGTAACCATTAGTGTCATTCGCTACTAGGTTGGTAGCCGACGACACAAATACAACCCAACTTCCATCTCCGCTGATAGCCGGGGATTCACTGTCAGCATTGGCTAAGGTTTGATCAGCTTGTTGGCTAACACAAATAGTGCCACCAAGATCTGTCCATAAATAGATCTGTTCAAAAGATGTTGTTAATGTTTTCCCCTCAATCAAATTCGTAGCTCCAGAAGCAAAGACGACAGCAGTTCCACTATTACTAATACTGGGATTTCGGCTGTTCCCATTTCCAGCTATCTGGCTACTATTTTGACTAATCCGAACTAGTCCTACGCTGTCTGTCCAGAGGTAAATTTGATAAAAGCTCGTACCTTGATCCGGAATTGTATCCAAATCATCTGGGATCAGTGGTGGTGGTAATGGAACTAGGTTGTCTGCTTGGGACTGAAATGCAATGAATTTTCCATCGCTATTTACCACTGGTAACTCACTGTCTGCATCCCCATAATTCTGGTTAGTGCCTTGACTAATTCGTTTGGTCGTACCACCATTTTGCCATAGATAAATCTGCTGAAAGTTATTAGCTGGTTCTAAATCAGCAATCATTGGCCGGATATCGGTAGCATTAGAAACAAAAACAACATAGTTCCCGTCGGTGCTAATACGAGGCTGGATACTCTCAGCATTGGCCGAGCTACCACTCTCCGCAACACTAACCCGTATGATATTTATCGTTTCTGCACCATTTTGTACTTGTCGATTATAATGATAAATCTCGTTTTGGTTAATCCCAGAAGCAAGCTGGTCCAAATCAGTAGATTTCGAAGCAAAGGCTACGGAAACCGTTTCTGTTTCATTATTAGTAGAAATGTCTGGTAACAGAACATTATCTTCTGCTTGAATAAGTCGCTCAACTGAAATAATACCTCGATAACGACCCAGTCTAAGCTGGCCTTGGTCGAAGTCGCTCTCGACAAGTTCAAGAGGTTGCCATTTTTCGATTTCTCCAGATTGGGTAGGCACAAATAACTTGATGTTTTGGCTATCTATCGGTGACCAATTATCCGGCGGTTGGATGCTAATCCTCTGGTAACGAGTACCAGTAAGATGAATTGTGATCTTAACATCAGTATTGACAGGAAATACAGAATTACCTTGTATATTCTGTATCAACTGACCTGAGGGGAGTCGGTCTATATAAACCTGGGCATAATAGGTTCTACCTAGAGCCGGAATAACTAATACTAGTACAAAATTACAGTAAATCAGAGTCAAGTAAGCAAGCTTAGGCAATAAACGGTACATACCTACCATACCAAGAATAGAATCCAATCTAGTTGAGACTACTAACTAAGGCAAATCAAAACAATAAACGTGATCTCTACCACGTAGATACAAAAAACCGTTTGCTACCACTGGTGCGGACCAAACGGGGTATTTTAAGCCAAAAGTCTCTGATAATGTGTGCGAGGCACACAGGTCAAAATGGCTTGAGTTGAGACGAATCAGTAATAGAGTACCGAATTCACCCAATGCGATAAGATAATCACTCACAGCGGTCAGAGACATCCGCTCGTCAACTCTTTTCGACCAAACGACCGCACCGTTGTTGATGTTTATACAACGTAATTCAGCACCTGTAGTATGCTGGCCTGAACATCCATACAAAAAACCATCATGATGAATCGCCGTATTCCAGTGTAACATTAAGGATTTCTTCCGCTGTTTTTTCAGGTCTTTCCAAACTACTTGGTAACCTTCATTAGAAACTCGTAACAATGCACTACCTATCTGATAAGATTCGCTAATAAATACTAATTTCGATTCCGGTCTATGGTCAGAAATAATAACCGGGCTTGACGCATTAACTGACTCGAATTTTTCTGCACGCCAATCAAAATTGAAATTGACCACTCCCTTTACTGGATCAAAACCAACTAATCCACTTCTCATAAAAGCAAAACCCCAAAACCTAGAACCAATCTGGGTTACTATTGGGCTTGCATAGCTAGATAGTTGGTCCGAAATTTGGTATACCAGATGACCACTATGTTTATCGAAAGCAACAATACCTGATCCATTTCCACTTAGATGATCCTGCACCGAGTAAATATCAGTAGAGGCTGTAGATTGAGAACCACCAACTGTTACAATTAATAGATCACCAACCAAGATCGGGGATGAACCAACTCCAAAGAAATTTTGAACGACATTGAAGCGCTTAGTTGTATTGACAGACCAAACTAGTTGACCCGAAGAAATATTCAAACAGTGTAACATTCCTTCAGCGCCAAAAATATAAACTCGATCTTTATCAACTGATGGTGAACTACGAGGACCGTTGTTATAGCCTAGTAAATCTTGGTAGTCAGTCAGGTAGTCAAATTCCCATATTTTTTCACCGATATCGGCTCTGTAGCAGACCAGACGAGCTAAATTATCTTCTCGATCAAACAGGAATAAGCGATTTTGAGAAACCGTAGGACTACCGTAACCTTCACCAGTTTTAGCCTGCCAAACTAAATTTAAATCATCTTGCCAATTAGATGGATTGGTGATCAATGGCGACTTTCCATTACGAGAAGGCCCTAGAAATTGGGGCCAGTCCTGATCTTGATTGGTTTGGTTCGTTACTTCATTCGCTAAGGTTGATAAATGACAGGTCAAATAAATTAAGAATATCAGTAATTGTTTTAGCCAATTGTAGGATTTGAAAATTGAAAATAGTTCTCCCAAAATCATACGCCCTATTTTAGTTGTCTCTACCCTAAAAAACAACTAGCTATGCAGCTATCAAACGCTGTGATATAATTAGCGGTCATAATATGATTGGCTAATATTAAGGACTTAGATATGGCAAATATACCAATAGCACTAGAGTTATACTCGGTTCGTAACGAACTAGTAGAAGATACAGCTGGCACCTTGAAAGCTGTAGCCGAAATGGGCTACGTAGGAGTTGAATTCGCAGGACACCCAAACAATACAGCACAAGAATTACGCACACTATTAGATGATTTGGGTATTGTTTGTTGTGGTTGGCACACACCAATTGATTTGGTTCAAGATGATAAATTATCTGAAACTATTGAGTTTAACCAGATTTTAGGAAATTCAAACATTATCATCCCTGGAATACCTCAGCATATGAGGGAAACACGAGAAGACTGGCTAAAAATGGCTGAATTTTTTAATCAATTGGCTGAGAAATTAGCGTCACATGATATGGCAACTGGTTACCACAATCATCATATTGAGTTTGAAGAGTTAGGTGGCGAGCTACCTTGGGATACTTTTTTCGGTAATACTAACTCTGAAGTAATAATGCAACTTGATACTGGTAATGCTTTTTACGGTGGAGCCGAATTATTATCGATTTTCGAGCGATATCCCAACCGGGCAATCACAGTTCATCTAAAACCCTATTCCAAAACTGATGGCTTTCGACCCCTGATCGGTGATGATGATGTACCTTGGTCAGATGTATTCAAGGCCTGTGAAACTAATGGTGGTACTGAATGGTACATTGTTGAGTATGAAAGTGACCTTTATGAGCCGTTAGAATCAGTTGAACGCTGCTTGAAAAATTTGAAAGCAATGGGAAAATAAAATCGAGAATATGCCGCTGGATCAAGTAAATTTTGATAGTGTGTTAAATCTTGTTTATCAAGAATGCAGAGAACAAGAAATACCTATGTTGGGTCCAGAGAAGGCTCAGTTTTTGGCCGAGTTAATAGGATCAATTCGGCCAAATCTAGTTGTTGAGTGTGGGACAGCTATCGGCTACTCTGGATTGTGGATTGCGAGAGAACTAAAAAAAGCTAACAAAGGAAAGCTTATCACTATTGAACTTGATCCTGATCGTGCTCAACAAGCAAAATCGAATTTTGAACAGGCCGGTGTCGGCGGTTTAGTCGAGCAGCGTGTGGGTAACGCTGAGTATATTTTAAGTATCTTAGACCCTAGCCTAACAGTTGATTTGATCCACTTTGACAATGAATTTGATAATTATTATTCGTGCTTTCGAGCAGTCGAGAGAAACTTGGTCGACGGCTCAATTTTATTGGCAGATAATGTTGGGATTGGCGCCGATCAGATGGAAGACTATCTCAATCTGGTACGTTCGGATTTTGTCTCTCGAACTGAGTGGTTTGAAGTTGACTTGCCTTGGATCAAGCAAGATGCCATGGAGCTTAGTACCTACCGATCTGACTTAATCAAAAATTCAGTTTCGCCAAGCGATTAATCAACTTAGCAGACAAAGAACCATATTGTACAACAACTCTATAGGATAATAATACAGATTCAGCTGCTGCTAACCGGATCGGCTGATAGTAAGTTGGTGAAGGATGAAGCAACCCATAATCAGATTCATTCCTAATCCACCAAGGGGTGGGGTAATTAGGGTTTTTTAGCTGATCAATGATTGTAACACTGTAGGTTTTACTGTCATTGGTGTGTACCCCAGACCAACCACACCAGGGACTCGATTGGCCAAAAATTTGGTTAGCTCCAGTACGGCCATTAGCATCCAATAACTCAGAATGGTTAAGTCGATTGTCGAAGCGTATGGTCAGCCCACTATAGAAACACCCGCCCTGCCCCGGTTCTCCTCTCTGCAGGTCTAAGATAACAGGGTGTTCTAGTGCCTTCAACTCAAAATCAACATCTATTAACATATAACAATCGGTTGGAGAATAAATCTTCATGCTACGCTTCTCGACCAAATGAGATTTATTCTGCCAATCTATCCATAAGTTTGTAGATGAGAAGCCACAATGATCATCAGAAACATACGGGCAGATCAATTGTTGTACTACCCTGCCAAATCCAGTAGAGTCAGCGTTGGATGCAGGCTCTTCCCAGAAATTAACACCATTGACCTTTTTCCAGGCTAGCCACATTCCTTGATGATGGACGTGATCACTTGGTCGATTAACCGTCAGTGGTGGCGAATCAGGCAACTGCAATGGATGCCAAAAGCCACGCTTTCCATCTTTGGGGTACTGGTAGGACACCAGTAGTTTGTTATTCCATTTAAAATCAAGTTGATGACCCATCTGAATGGTAGAAAACATTGACATTCCTTTTGATAATTTAAAGCTGCAGGACCTGGCCATCAAAGCTAAGCCTGACACTTTCAGGCAGGTCAAAGCCTTGTTCTGAGCATTGATCATTGAAGTAACGATGATCAATGCGGTGCATCATATGTATTAGGTAAGTATTCTTGGGTTGAATTTTTTCCCATATAGCAATCGCATCCTGAACTGAGAAGTGTGTTGGGTGTCCTGGATTAAAGCTAAGAGCATCAATAATTAGTAGGTCAACACCTTTCAGAAGTTCTAGCGATTGTGAAGGCATCAGTTTTACATCTGGAATATAACCAAAATTCTGTATTCGATAACCAAATGTATCAACTGTACCATGTTGAACTGGAATTGGAACGATATTTAGCCCAAACAAGTTGAATGGGCTAGTTACCGGATTAGGTACTAAGTGGGCAACCCCTCCGCCTTGAAAAGTATCTTTGCGAAACATATAATCAAAATTGCGTTGGAGAATGCTCATGGTCTCAGTTGGGCCATAGATAGGCATATCCATGTTCTGTTTTCGACAAGGCATAACTAAGTCATTAGTACCACTGATGTGATCAGCATGACAATGAGTGTAAATAACAGCGTCAATTCGATCTATCTGACAGCGATCAATTTGGTCGATAAAGTTGGGCCCTACATCAAACTGGAGATGCTTAATATTACCAGAAGTGGTTATCTCAACATGAATGGAAGTGCGAGATCTGTAGTTTTTAGAACCATAAACGCGAGCATCTTGACATGTATCACACTGGCATTTGTATTCGGGAACACCAGTTGACGTTCCCGACCCAAGGATCGTTATCTTCACAGAATAGTCCTCGGTTGATTAATCATAACCTTGTTGGAAACGCAGATCGCCAATTGCAGCCATTACGTCTTGACCAATTAACTTGTACTGTTCACGACGAGGCTCATTAGCAAAATGAGAAAAATCGAGGGGTTGACCGAACGAAACAGTAATTTTAGCTGGTTGAGGCAGAAAGCTGTGCCTAGGTAGAAATCTTTCGGCACCGCCAATGAAAGCCGGAATTACTGGCACATCAACTTGTTTAACAATAAAACCTATACCATCAACCGGTTCTCCCAATTGCCCGTCAAGGCTTCGTGTACCTTCGGGAAATAGCATGACCCGATTCCCCGAATTTAGTAGCCTGATAGTTTGTTTCAAAGCTCTCAGATCTGGAGTGCCTCTCTTGACAGGATATCCATTGAAAAAATCTAACATACTACCGATTACGGGCCAAGAAAGGGCATCGTCTCGTACCATAAAATGAAATTCTTGGTTGGCTGCTGTGGCAATTAAGAAGGGGTCAACAAAACTGACGTGATTGGCTAACAGCAAAAAACTACCGTGTTTGGGAAGCTCCTCACGGCCAACAGATTCTAGCCCACCAGTCAGATTGAACAACACACTAACGGCTCGAAAACCACGGCGAAATCGATTACTGTCTTGGCAACTATGAACAAAATTGATGGTTGGTTCGCCCTGAATTAGACTTAAAAGGTTAGCCATGGAAATCGATCAAAAAAATTAATTCGTCGAGAAATGATCAGTTTTCTTTAACACTGTAGAAACGACCTCACCTATGGTCAAATCGGAGGTGTCAATTACTATGGCTTCCTGATCTATTTTTAGTGGGCTATTTAATCGGGATTTATCAGCCAGATCTCGGTCTGTGATCTCTTGAACGATCTGTGAAATGGAGCAGTTAATACCTTTTCCTTGAAGTTCATTAAACCGTCGGTTGGCACGCACATTAACTGATGCCGTTATATAAAATTTCAGATCAGCATTCGGTAAAACGACAGTTGTTGTATCGCGCCCCTCAGCAACTACTCCTCCGGAAGATGCAATCCGTCGTTGCTGACGAACCATTTCCTTACGAACTTCTGGCACTTTAGCTACCGCCGCGACTTGAGAATCAATAACAGGAGTTCGAATTTGGGTCGATACGTCAATTCCATCAAGCAAGGTTATTTGTCCATTATCGACAAATTCAATTTGGCAATTCTGAGCCAACTCAATTAGAGCAATCAGATTGCTCGGTTCGACTCCTGACTGCACGGATAACAACGTTATAGCTCGATACATCGAGCCAGAATTAAGATAAACATAATCCAACCGTTCGGCTATTAGGCGAGCAGCCGTACTTTTCCCAGAGCCTGCAGGACCATCGATGGCAATCGTGAGAGCTGTCGGTGAACCAGACATATCAACTGCCATTTTTTTATTCTAAAGACTCTAATACTTGCTTGGCCGAGTCTAAATAGAGATGGATGGCATTGGTATCGTTATTCTCCAGATATGTCCGAAACTGATGAAGATCATTGATTAGGTCAGAAATCATTGTGATCATGTTAGACCGGTTTTGTAGGAATATACTATTCCATAATTCAGGCGATCCAGCTGCTATCCGAGTAGTATCTCGGAAACCTGTAGCCGCATACTTAGTGGCAGCCTCCCCATTTACCGTAACTTTCCCTACTGTTTCAGCTAGGATAGAGGCAACTAAATGTGGTAAATGGCTAGCAGCTGCCAGTAAAGAGTCGTGTTGATCAGGTGTTAGAATGTAAACAGCCGAACCTACTGATTCCCATAATTGAGTCACTGTTTTTAAGGCTAAAGGAGAGGTATTGTCCGTCGGTGTCAGCAGACATTTGGCTGACTGGTACAGGTCAGATTGAGCAGCAGAAACACCCGTTTTTTCTGAGCCAGCCATCGGATGACCACCCACAAAGTCAATATTAGGATATTTCAATAAAAGCTGATCTATAGTATGAACCGGCTCTGATTTAACACTTCCAACATCGGTTAAAATTAATGATACAGAAAAATTTACCGCACTTAATATCCTTTCTATCATGGGTACAATCTGGTCCACAGGGGTGCATATAACAACCAGATCAGTATCAAGTAATGCCTGGCCGAAATCTGTGGTGATTTCGTCAACAGCTTTTAGAGATTCGGCTGTTTCTAGTCGTTCGATTTTTCGGCCCAGACCAACAATCTTACCTGAAAAACCAGTTTGTCTTAAAGCCAAGCCGAGGGACCCACCCATTAGGCCGACACCTAAAATAGTAATTTGTTGAATTTGATTCATTCTGTATTAGGTAATAAATAACAACATTATTGAACTGGTGACATAAAAAAAGCAGGGCCAAGAAGCCCTGCTTTGTAGGCCGTAGGAGGTTGGTGTAGCTAGCAGCTACTCTTACCTCCTACGACCGTATCTGATGGACACATACGATCACCTCCTTATTCAATGGACACGTCAGAAAAATATCATGATTGATATACCATGTCAAGTCAAAAATAAACTACTACAGTCAACTGGAATCTTGACTCACGAAATTGTTAGGGGGTATGATAGAAAGGAGGTGAGGGTCATGCAAGATAATATGTTATCAGTCAAAGTGATGTTTTTTGCTATGCTAGGAGCAGTTAGTTTTTTAGTCGGTGGCTGTGGTGGAATTCCACCGGAAATGGTAGCAGAGCAAATTCAGGGTGTGAGCATCAAAATTCAAGCGGTGTCAAACCAATCTGAATCATTAACTGAAGCCGAGAACTATCTCAGACAGGCTAAAGATGCTCAATTAAACAAGCAGTGGCAACAAGCTTACCAGCTTATTCAATGGGCTGAAATGCGAGTCAAAGTTGCAATTTCCATCGAAAATGCTGAAAACGTAGAAGAACGTGCTGATAAAATTGAGCAGCTGTTAATAGAACAAAAAAAGGCCGTCGAGTTAGCTAGAACCAGTTATGAAACAGCCGAGAGCAATCTTTACTTACTGCAGAAGGAACGTAACCAATGATCCGTTGTCCCCTAAATTTTTCATTTGTTTTCGGAAGGTTAAATTTACTTTGGGTAATGTTATGTGTAGGTTGCGGTACTGTTAAGGTTGACCCATTAGAGTTAGGTCGGTGTTTCCACCAAGCCGAGCAAGCTATAGAAATAGCCCGTCAGCAGAATGTGCCGGAGCTCGCTGAATCCGCTTTTTATCAAGCTGATCAGCTTTTGACCCAAGCCAAGCAAGCACTGGAAGATGGGCAACAGGGCTATGGTCTAGAATTGGCAGTGCGAGCCCAATCTGAGGCTGATTATGCAGTTGCAATTGCTAGGCAAATTCAGGGTCAGGAAAAAATTGAGCAACTAAACAAACAGCTTTCAGTGGCTCAAATCGAAGAAAATAGCTTAAAAGTAAAGGCTGCCCAAGCTTATCAATCCTTGGCCGAAGAGCGAGCTACCCAAGCGGAAGCTAGAGCAGAAGCTGCTGAACGGAAGGCTAACTTAGCTGAGGGAACAGCGGATCAAGCTAAGCAAAAATCATCTGCTGAAATTCAGCGAGCAAGCATTCAACTACAACTTGACCGAGCTAAAATTTATTTGGAAATCGCCAAAGCTGCTGGGGCTGACGCTCACGCCCCTACAGACTACCTACAAGCGGAATCGACGATCCGAGAGGGCGAAGAACTTTTGAATAACTACCAATTGGAAGCAGCAAGAGACCTATCGGCCCATGCTGAAGCCCTAGCTAAAGACGTCCAGATGGTAACTATGGTCGCAGCAGCAGAAGAACAAACTAATTCATCCCAAGTCTTAGCAATGGCTGAATTAACTATTCAACAAGTTGAAGACGAAATTCGCCAATCCGTCAAATTCAATGCTGAAAAACACGCGCCAGATAATATAGCAGAAGCAAAAAGGTTATTAGATCAAGCCAAGCTACAAATTACGCAAGAAAGTTATCAGCTATCTTATCAATCAGCCAAACAGGCTTTTGTACAATCAGAAAAAGCAACAGCTATTGCTGAAAATTCGGAAAAGGAGCGACAAAAGGCTGAAGCTGAAGCAGAACAAACAGCACAAGCCAAAGATATAATATTCAAACTGGATGAACAACTAAATAATAAAGAAATAATCGAACGAATTTCTCAGTTGGCAAACAATGATTACCAATCGGTTCTCACTCACTATGAGAAAGCGAAAAAGGCGGAGAAACAGGAAAATTATCCCGAAGTTCTCACTCAAGGGCAAAGAGGGTTAACAAGACTAAAAAGTGCTATTAACACTGCAGACTCAGTTGAAGAAAAAGAAAAGAAACTGGAGCAACAACTTAGACAACAAATGCCAAAACATGTCCAAATCGAGCGTACAGAAAAGGGCATTATGGTTCGTTTAGATACTGATATTTTCGAGCCAAATAGCATTACGCTCAACCCGAAGCATTATTCAGCTCTTAAACGATTAGGCTACGTTATCAAATCTAACGCGATCTACAAAATCAATATTGAGGCACACAGTGATAGTATTGGCTCGGATAAAGCTAACCTCGCCATGTCCCAGAAGCGTGCAGACAATTTTTCCTTGTATCTATCTCAAAAATGTGGTGCACCAAAAGAAAGGTTAAAAGCGATTGGTTTGGGTGAAGAATTTCCTGTGGCTAGCAACATAAATAAGAACGGAAGAGCTAAAAACAGACGAGTAGACACCATATTCTTGACTCGCGAAATGTCAGAATGAAGCCAAAAACAAAATTAGACGGTAGATTTGAGTAGACCTTCGGTTTTACTCAGTATAATCTTGAAAAACTGGAGAAGACACGTAATACCAAAATTGGTTCTCAGAAATAATCTGCTGGTTATATCTTTTCATTATATTTTGGGATTTCAATAGGCAAATCAGATCGATCACCCCATTCTTGCCAAGAACCGATATAGTTGCTAACTCTAGGATAACCAATGAGTCTGAGGGCCAAATAAGAATGTGCCGATCGATAACCCCCTTGGCAGTAACAGACAATTTGCTTGTCAGCAGTCACTTTGGCTGATTGATACATTTTGTTCAAGTCGGACACAGATTTAAAGTATCCATCAGGTGTGAGATTTTGTGTCCACTCCAGATGGGTAGAATTTGGAATAGAGCCGGCTCTTTGGGCACGAGCTACTCGGCCATAGTGCTCATCGGCAGATCGCGTGTCTAAAATTAGCACATCGTCATCTTCCAGGTACTGCAAAATTTTGTCGGCACTCCAATGAGAATCACTATTTGGCGAAATGTTCTTTACCGGGAAGGTTGGAGGCTCAATTGTTTCTCTTGTAAGGGGTTGCCCGTTATTAATCCACGAATTTATCCCTCCGTCTAGTACCCGGGCTGTATAACCAAAATATTCGCAAAACCAGAACCCACGAGCAGATCTCATACCAGAGATATCATCGTAAAACACGATTTCTCTATTGAAATCGACACCACGTTTACTGAATAAGGTTCCAATAGTCCACATAAATGAAGTAAATGGTTCAATTCTAGTATCATTTAAACTTAAATAAAATAAATCGAGTGATAAGGCGTTGGGTAGGTGGCCGACCGAAAATTGATGAACAGGGCGAGTGTCAATCAGCGAAACTTGGTCCAATCGGCCTGCTAGCTCATCGACCGAAATAAGTAATTTTGTTTTCATTAATTTAGCCGATTTCATTTTGTTATCAAAAGTCTAAACAAATATCATTCTATACCAAGAATGAATATAGATCAAGATGGGAAAAATATTTGAGCATGATAACCTAAATTTATTGATTAGCAAAAAGTAAATATAAAATAGATCTCTTACTTGAAATTTCGACTATAAAATGTTTTTTGGTTAGGTCGTGTTGTGATAAACGTTGCTAAAAAGACCGTATTATTGAAAACGAGCTTGTAGATGAGTCTGCCGAAAAAAAATCGTATTTGGGCTTACAAGTAAAAATTTGGTTTTACTCAAAAAACCATGGAATAGGAATTTCGCCATGGCATTCCACTGTTATATAGCGAGAGATCATTATTTGAAATAAGAAACTGAGTATGTTGTTTATATTGCTATTTGCACGGTTGAAATTTTGCTGATTTCAACGTTATAATGAATCGAGGATGGAAAAATAGGTATAAGAGGATGAAAGACGCGATTCAAAAAGTAGTGGCTGGAAATCACTTAGGACAAGACGAAATGATTACGGTCATGGACAAAATTATGACTGGTGTTGCTACACCGGCACAAATTGCTTGTTTTATTACTGCCCTGCGTTTGAAAGGTGAAACAGTCGATGAAATAACTGGTGCGGCACAGGTGATGAGGGCGAAAGCAACTCGTATTCAAACTCGTCACTCACTCGTAGTAGATACCTGTGGGACCGGTGGAGACCAATCACATACATTCAATATATCAACGACGGCTGCTTTCGTTGCTGCAGGAGCTGGGTTGCCTATTGCTAAGCACGGTAACCGCTCTGTATCCAGTAAAAGTGGTAGTGCCGAGGTCCTCGCTGAACTAGGCGTCAATCTCGAGATTACGGCAGAGAAAGTTGGTCAATGTATTGATCAAATTGGTATAGGGTTTCTATTTGCACCAGCTTTACATTCAGCCATGAAGTTTGCTATAGGTCCTAGGCGTGAAATGGGCATTCGGACTATTTTCAACCTCCTAGGACCATTGACTAACCCGGCTGGAGCTAGAGCTCAGTTGATTGGAGTCTACGCACGAGAACTAACTGAGCCTTTGGCTAATGTACTGAAAAAGCTTGGGGCCGAAACAGCCTTCGTTGTGCACGGCCATGACGGGTTGGATGAAATCAGCACAACAACGAAAACCCAAGTCTCAGCCTTAACCGATGGCAAAATAAAAACCTATAACATTTCACCGGAAGATTTCAATTTGAAGGTCGCCAAACCCGCAGACTTAGTTGGTGGTGCTCCTGGCAGTAATGCCAAAATTACTCGTCAAATTTTAGATGGACAAATCGGTCCCAAAAGAGATATCGTTCTACTCAACTCAGCCGCCGCCATAGTAGCTGGTGGCAAGGCAAAAAACTTGGAAGATGGGATTATAATTGCGACTGAAACCATTGACAGTGGAAAGGCTAAACAAAAATTGGAAGAACTTGTCTCATTCACTAACCAAAAATGATTTTAGACCAAATTGTTAATAAAAAGAAAGTAGAACTGGCATCTGACCAAAGCCAAGAGCCTTTAGCTGAATTAAAATCCAAGATTGTAGATCTCCCACCTACACGCGATTTTGCAGCAGCGTTGACCACAAGCAATGGACGAAGCCAAGGGTCAATATCCTTGATTGCTGAACTAAAAAAGAAATCACCGAGCAAAGGTATAATACGACAGCAATTCGACTTAGTTGAAATCACACAGGCATATACGAATAATGGTGCATCGGCCATCTCAGTGTTGACCGATGAACACTTTTTCGGTGGGCACCTCAATAATCTACAAAAGGTTAGAACAATCACACAACTACCACTACTACGGAAAGATTTCACTATTGCACCCTATCACCTTTATCAGGCCCGATTGGCGGGTGCTGATGCAATTTTGCTAATCGTCGCCATTTTGTCTCTATCTCAAATTCGCGAATACTTAGATCTGGCTCATCAGCTAGGCTTAGCTGCTTTAGTTGAGGTTCATACAGAGCGTGAGATGGAGATTGCGCTCCAAGCAGAGGCTGAAATTATTGGTATCAATAATCGTGATTTAACAATCTTCGAAACCGATTTAAACACCACGTTTCGCTTAAAGGAAAAGTGTCCAGAGAACAAAATTATCGTAAGTGAAAGTGGCATTCGGGACCATAGTGATGTATTGAAGCTTCAGTCAGCTGGAATTGATGCCATTTTAGTCGGTGAATCGCTAATGATTAGTAAAGACATAGGGGCAAAAATAAAAAGTTTGCTAGGCAAAAAAAATCCTAATACCACTTAGGTAACCGACTGATAGTTTTTGCTGAGTTTGCTAGATTAATAGTTAATCTGCAACTGGGCTTAGTTTAAAATCAATTAATGACAATCCAATCAAGCCTTTGATCACTCCACTCGAAAGTTTCCAGTGGTCCAAATTTCAGATTGATAGTCAAACTTTTGGGCGTTGGTGACACATTAAATTGGTTGAAATCCCTCACAACTACGTAAGTGTGCTCCCCATCCTGAATGTTTTGGCAAGCCACAATAAAATCAGCGAGGTTTTTGGTCGGCTTACCGTTGATTTCTAATATTACGACTTTTGAATTTCCACTCCGGTCTCGTCGACCAACTTGTGAAAAACTACTTCCCGCTTCAGAAAAAGACATGTAGATGCCGTCGATATCGACATAGAGTAGGTGACGCAGTTGAGGTGTGATCTCATGAAAAATGGCACCGCCAAATCGAACGAATTTACGAACTTTCTGTTTTTCCAAATCATCAACTAAAACTTCAATCGGTACCAGTTTGCCATTTCTATAAACGTCTAATCTGACTGTTTGATCAACGTGTTGGTCTAGTATCTCGTCAAATTGATATAGGTCATCCCGAATGAGTATATCATTAATACGGTAAATTATATCGGAAGCCCGTAGACGATCAACGCCGGTCGATAGTGGTATGATTGACTCGATTTGAATAACTCGCGGGGTTCCAGTGGCTGGTCGTCCAATTTCCTTTCGACAAGATTCAGGCAAACGAAAGTGTCGAATAGCCTCACCAATCGAGATGAGTTCTAAATCTACCCCAATTTCACCACGCTGAATAGGCTGAATCTGCTGAAGTTTCAATAATGCTGATTTAAGATAGTCAATTGGTAATTCAAAACTAGAGGTGTCAGTACCTCTGGCATGAATAGCAACTACTTCGCCACTAGTATTCCAAACCGGGCTGCCACTAGAGCCTCCAGTACGATCAAAAGTAGTATGTAAATAGCTAGAATGTCGGTCGCCTTTGTCGACGTTTAAGTTAGCGACATTCCCGTACTTAATGGAATATTCCTCTTTTTCGTTGTTTCCGATTAATAATAAATCTTCACCAATAGATAAATTACGCCAAGATCCTAGCGAAACTGACTTCATATCGAAAAGTACTGTCTCTGGGTCAATTTGGTAAAATCCAAAATCATGTGTTGGGTCGTAATACAGCAAACGGGCTTGCGTAAAACTACCATCATGAAAGTTGATTTTGACGTAAGAAGGGCTACTTCCAGTCACATGTTGGTTAGTAGCAATAATTCCCCTTTCTGAATCAATAATGAATCCAGTTGCAAAACTAATGCCCTTAGATTCAAGTCCAAAAACAATTTCTGATGCTGTCTCTATATTGACCACCATTGGTTTGTACTCTTCAATATGAGGTGACCAATCGTAAGCAACTAAGTGCAGCTCAAAAAAAAGATTGATTAACAACCCAAGCAACCAAACTTGAGTATGGAATGGGCGATTTCTAAGGTTTATAAACACTTGCTTCTTCCTCTTTACTTATCATAGATTAATATATTCCAATTGTATCTCAGTTAGTACTTCGGTTCGCCTGTAAGTTTCAAATGTAATGTTTAATTCTTACGCAATTCGAAGATGGTAATTTAGTCAGTAAAAACCATTTATAGAAAAAAAAACGCTACAAGTAAGTTATTGAGATGGCATGTCTATTGCTCATACTGCTGTGCGCTTAGGTTACTCCTTGAGTGATAGTCAGGGCTTCAGAGACGTTTTGATCAGTAATCTCTCCTTACTGTTGTTATTCAGCCGTCCTGAAGCCTTGACTTCTTTGCTGTAGAAAATTGCCAAATTAGCTAGACGAGAGCAGCGTGTGAATTGTATTTTCACCAATCTTAGACTCGTGATAGTCCGAAGGGTGAACTCATTTCTCCGTGCCTTTTTCTCGAAAAATAGTATTGTGTTTAACAGAGTAGTTTGTTAATATCCATTAGAGGTTAACGATACGTCGTTGAGTGGCTAAAGGCACCTCACGAGAGGCCCGAATTCATGACCACTTCTTATTCTTACATAAAAACATTCAGACCGCAGAATATTTAGTTTTGATTCAATACAAGCTGCGACCGGCGGTAAACCCAATCTGGAAATAACATTTAATCTGTTAAGATTGCTAGTATCACTCCGATTGATGATAACAATACTACGGTGTAAACCGATCGGAGTTTGGGTAGGAATTCTGTGTTCCCGAAATCTGCTTGCTTACCATCAGCTTCTTCAATATTTTAATTCATTCTTGTATAGAATTTGTATAGAAATAATCCAATAATTAAGCCATGCGTTCCTCTAATACTTTATTAACTCGAATCGGGTTTGATACCGAAATGAGTACTTCTTTCGTTCCTAAATTGGACATCATCGAATTTATCAATATGCAACTTGATGTCCTTGGTCAGCCGATCTTTGGTTGTCGTTCTGAGTACCCGTTATTGCAGGTTAGCCAACCGATGATGGCACGATACCGAGCCAAAGAAAAATTACAAGATAACTTACAATCTCCAGTTGATCAACGTATTCAGACTTGGCTAAATTCTTATCTAGGAGATAAAGCTCCTCGGCTGCCGTCTCAGACTTTTGAATTAAGCCAACATGGTATTGCGCGTAGTTTGTCCCTGCCACCTAATGGCGACGAATTTCACAGTTCCATCATCTCTAGTTACAGAGTTAACAATGGGGTACTTCATAATCCGATCAATGACCGACGGACGACAGCCGGTAGTTTTCACGTAGCTGAAGGTGGATTACCAATCCCTCAAGACAAAAAATCTGTTCCATTGGATACTTTTTCTCGACTCCTGTCAATTGCCTTACAACCACCCGAAGAGGTTATGGAGTTACCATTAACCACGAACCAAGACAAGTCAGCATGTGCATGGGTCTCTTTATTATTGAGACCCGTGATCTGCCCAGAAGTGAACGGATTTATTCACGAAAAAAGTATGGAAATTCGCTTTTTTGCTCCAGGTAATCTTGTAAGTAACCTAGACTTTGTAGAAAGTATTTTTGGTAATGCGGGTGATCCATACCTTTTCGAGAACGATGCAGGTCTAGATATTGATCACTGGAGTGGACACACAGGTTGTGTGATCCTAGCACCTCACCTTGATTCAATCACAAAAGAATCAGTAGGATTGCCACACTTTTCATCTGCTTCCCCCAGACAACGCAAAGACGGTATGTGTTGGACCCAAAAAGACGAAAAGTATAACGATGG
>JACLAC010007908.1_pt1 | contig 41467 bp, 24 predicted proteins | sample 8027881 | NCBI WGS metagenome assembly JACLAC01 (sample SAMN15725517, study PRJNA655200) | protist metagenome | isolation source: fluorescence activated cell sorting (FACS) single amplified genomes of... | place: Spain: Blaines Bay Microbial Observatory, Mediterranean Sea | collected 2016-01-19 | reverse complement strand
GACCGGCGGGGGCGAACCGTCGCGCAGCGGAGAACTGAAAATCTGGAACGTCGAAAACGGGTCGCTGATTCGACAGATGGAAGACTGCCACAGTGACGCGGTTCTCGGGCTGGCATTCTCACCTGACGCAAGTCATATCGCCAGTTGTGCGTCGGACCGTTACATGAAAGTCTTTGATCTTTCCACGGGAAAATTCGTTCGATCATTCGAAGGCCATACCCACCACGTTCTGGGGGTAAGCTGGCGAGCCGATGGCCGGGTGCTTGCTACTTGCGGTGCCGACAAAGCGGTCAAGGTTTGGGATTTTCAGACCGGTGAACTGATCAAAACCATTCAGGGATTCAACAAGGAGGTCACTGCGATCGAATTCATGGGATCCAGTGACAACATGATGTGCAGTTCGGGTGATAATAAAGTCAGTGCCAAAAACGTGAATGGCAGTAATGTACGGAACTACGGGGGGCCAGTTGATTTCATGTACAGTGTGCGTTCCAGCGCCGATGGAAAAGTGGTCGTAGCAGGCGGTCAGGACAGTGTCGTTCGGGTGTGGAACGAGAACGGGCAGACGATGATCAATTTCGAAGCCCCCCAACCACCGACCCAACCGATTCAACAAGTGGCAGAATAAGGTGGAGTGAGATGCATCAGGCACAGCCCGATCACCGACCGTTGCTCTCGCGACGACGAATGCTGCAAGCTGGCGGCATCAGCGCGATGAACCTGACGCTACCTCAATTGCTGCGGGCTGACCAATCAGGACAGAACGCAAAGGAAGCCATGTCCTGTATCTTCATTCACCAATACGGTGGCTTGAGCCAGCTTGATTCCTGGGATATGAAACCCGATGCACCTCAGGAGATCCGAGGTCCTTACCGGCCGATCGCCACCGCGACACCGGGGTTCCAGGTCTGCGAGTTGATGCCGCGACTTGCTCGCTTGTCACCGCATTATGCTGTCGTCCGTTCGATGACGCATTCCCAGGCCAATCACATTCAGGCGAATTCAATGTACTTGGCGGGTCGCGTCGATCCGGCTGCCGATGCTCCCTCGTTCGGAGCCATGGTGACCAAGTTGCGGCCTTCGCAAGCCAATGTCCCTGCTCACGTCTGGTTGCAGAAGTTCGGCGGCGGCGCGGCACCTCCTGATCATACTTATCTGACGGGTGGCCGTCTGGGGCTGACCTACGCTCCGATGTTGATCGGTGAAAAACATGACGAGAATCCAGCTGATCCCGACTTTCGTGTTCGGGCATTTGACGCGCAGGGTGGCCTCACCACGCAACAGCTTCAGGAACGCAATCGTTTGCTCCATGCGCTACAGAGCCGTTCTCCTCTGACCCGTACCGCTGAGTACGACGGGTTCGACATCCATCAACAACGCGCCTTTGAGCTGCTGCAGGACGGTGCCGCAAAACAGGCTTTCGATGTTGCAAAGGAAAATCCGAAACTGCGAGACCGGTATGGCCGCAATCCGCTGGGCCAGAACCTGCTGATGGCCCGTCGTCTGATTGAGTCGGGCGTCCGACTGGTCAACGTGCTCGCGTGGACGGGACTTGGTGTTGGCGAAAAATTTGTCAGTGTTGAGACGTGGGATATGCATGGCAACGCCGATGTCGGCATTTTCGAGGACGGGTGGAACGGATTGCCATTCGCTCTACCCCGCACCGATCAGGCGGTTGCAACCCTGTTGGAAGATCTACGCGATCGTGGCTTGCTGGATTCCACGCTGGTCGTGCTTGTGGGTGAATTCGGAAGAACGCCCATCATCCGCAAAGGTGCCAAGCGGATTGGTCGCGATCATTGGCCTGGATGTTACAGCGCCATGGTGGCCGGAGCCGGTGTCCAGGGCGGTGTTGTCTATGGCGAATCGGACAAACATGCCGGATACGTCAAAAACAACCCGGTGACGATCGAGGATTTCACCGCCACGCTCCTCGCGGCGATGAACATCAATCCGGCTTCACGATTGAGTCCCGATGGATTTACCGATCCGGCCAGCAGCGGAAATCCGATTCCTCTTCTATTGAAATCGGGGCAATGGTAAGACGGAACGAAGATCAGGTGCTGGCTCAGGTCGATCACGCTCGCAAAGAGAATCGGCTATCGCCGGAAGCGCGACAGGTAGAATCGTAGAATCGTAGAATCGTAGGATAGTAGGATAGTAGAATAATGGGACGTGACTTGAATCGTCCCCGACGAAACGGAGTGGGAAACGTGCTCTCAATCACAGACAACCGTCCAACTCACTGCTGTGCCGGTTACCGGCGGCGTGAGTTTCTTCGAATCGGTGGTCTCAGTACCGCGGGTCTGGGTCTGGGTGCGGGTGCGGGTCTGGGTCTGGCGCTGGCTGACATGTTACGCGCCCGCAGTTCAGCGTCATCACCGCTGGGCAAGGCGATTCAGGACAAGTCCATTGTGTTTCTGTTTCTAAACGGTGGTCCTTCGCACATCGAATCGTTTGACCCCAAGATGACGGCACCTTCTGAAATTCGTGCGATCTTTGGCGAAGTACAAACGAAGATCCCGGGCTTCACGCTCGGGTCGCATTTTCCCAAGTTGGCCGCCCGCGCCGATCATGTATCGTTCATTCGTTCCTACGGATCAGGGAACAGTGGTCACTCGTATGGAGAGGTTTCAAGCGGAAACAATGCCACCCAGGCCACGATGGGATCCATCTATGCTCGTGTTGCGGGGACCAATCATCCTCGCAGCGGCATCCCGACCAATGTCCTGGTGCTGCCCGAAGCGATCAATCCGGAACTCAAACTTCAGCATAATTTCGAAACCGGCGCTCTGCCAACGCTGACGCAACCGGGCGATCTGGGTGCCAACTTCCGTGCATTCAATCCACAAGGGGGAGGCGAGTTAACCGACAATATGCAACTGACGATGCCGCGTGAGAGATTTGCAGACCGTCGACATCTGTTGAAGGGTCTCGACAGGTTCAAGCGTTTGGCAGATGCCGGTGAACTGAAGAACTCTGATCGTTACCAGCAACAGGCTTTTGACATTATCACAGGCGGCGTTGCAGATGCGTTTGACCTGTCGAAAGAGGATCCTCAGACGATTTCGCAATACGATACCAGTCATGTGTTTGACCAGCATGAAGTTTCGCGTTGGAACGATATGCGTCGGGCCTCGAATCTATTGGGCAAACAGATGCTGCTCGCCCGGCGTCTGTGCGAAGCAGGTTGCGGGTTTGTTACGGTCAGCGATTGTGGTTGGGACCACCACAGTAACAACAACAGCCCCAAAGGCCTCGGTGGCTTCCCATGGCTCGGTTCGCAAGTGGACCATGCGGTGGCAGCCTTCATCGATGACGTTCGTCAACGCGGACTGCAGGACCGGATTCTGCTGGTCGTCACGGGTGAAATGGGGCGATCACCCCGAATCAACAACAACGGCGGTCGAGATCATTACGGTGAACTGACTCCGCTGATGTTTTTTGGCGGCGGCTTGCAAATGGGTCAGGTGATTGGGCAATCCGACGGACAGGCAACCCGCGCGGTGACCCGCCCCTACCGTCCTGAACACCTGCTAGCGACGGTCATGCATGTACTGTTTGACGTTGCCCAATTACGCACGGGTGCCAGCATTCCCGGTAATTTGCAGAAAGTCATAACCGACGGTGAGCCGATTGAGGAATTAATGTCATAAGGCATCATCGCACGGTTTTTTGAGATACCCAACAGAACGTGATATCATAGGATCACGGTACAATCGGTCGTACAAGGAGAATGATCATGCTTACCATTTTGGGCCGACCCCTCAAGAAGTCGGGCTTTTGCGACGGGATTTCCCGACGTGGTTTTCTGCAGGTCGGCGGCGCTGCCATGGGGGGACTCGCCCTCAACCAGATTCTGGAACTCGAAGCACACGCCGGTACCGGCAGTTCCAACAAATCCATCATCAACATCTATCTGCCCGGTGGTCCATCGCACCTGGACATGTGGGACCTCAAGCCCAATGCGCCCGTCGAAATCCGTGGCGAGTTCCGTCCCATTCGTACCAACGTACCCGGAATCCAGATCTGCGAACTGTTTCCGAGGATCGCAAAGATGATGGACAAGTTCGCGATTGTCCGCTCGCTGTCGGATTCCGATGGGGCACACGATTGTTATCAATGCATGACGGGGCGCAAGAAAAACGACCGTGGCCCGGTGGGTGGTTGGCCGTCGGCTGGCGCCTGGGTGTCAAGGCTTGCAGGAACATCCAATCCGGCGGTGCCACCGAATCTGGCAACGATGTATACCACCGGCAATCGTACATGGGGCGAACCGGGAACTGCTGGTTTCCTCGGTCCCAGGCACAACCCCTTCAATCTGGTTGGACGAAAGGCCAGGGAAAAGTCGGACAACATGGTGCTTCACGGCATCAGCTTGGAACGGTTGCGCGACCGTGAACGGTTGCGTGCGTCGCTTGACCGATTGCGACGGGACGTCGATGCCTCCGGGCAGATGGAGGGTTCCGATGCGTACATGCAACAGGCCATGGGGATCCTCACCGATTCCAAACTGGGGGATGCCTTGGATCTGTCCAAGGAAGATCCGAAGATCCTCGCCAGATATGGCAAGAGCGACGAAAAGTTCCAGCGGGATGGCGCGCCCAAGATGGTCGAGAACTTTTGCATTGCCAGACGACTGGTCGAGGCCGGTGCACGGTATGTTGCTTTGAATTACAGTCGCTGGGACTGGCACGGCGGCGATGGGATGAACTTTCCACGGTCCCGTGAAGAGTTCCCGTTGCTGGACCAGGCGCTTTCGGCACTGGTGACCGATTTGCACGAACGGGGCCTGGACCAGGATGTGTCGATCGTCATGTGGGGCGAGTTTGGACGGACACCGAAAATCAACAAGAACAACAGTCGCGATCACTGGCCCCGAGCCAATGCCGCTGTCATGGCCGGCGGAGGCATGCGAACCGGCCAGGTCATCGGCGAAACCAACAAGTTCGGTGAGGAACCTGCCAAACGTCCTGTCAAGTTTCAGGAAGTGTTTGCCACCCTCTATCACAACATGGGACTCAACGCGCACCGGGATCGTATCTTTGACGGTTCGGGGACGCCCCGCTATCCAGTGGACCCAGGCAACGAACCGATTCAGGAACTGGTCTAGATCGGGCGTGCCGCGACTGAAAAATCCGGCTGGCTTCAGCGTTGAATTCTGAACCGCGGTGTGGTCCCCGGTTTCAGTCCAATCAGGCCACCCAGGGGTGCAGTCAGATCTATCGTCGCAGCTTGGTTTTCAGGAAGTCTGAAAAGGTCCGCAAGGCGCTTCTCTTTTCCAGCAGCTTCTCGATTTCTTCGTCTGACATTTCGCCATCCTGATCTTCGTCAATCTTTTCAAACTCCACATCCATGTCCAGGTCGATCTTCTTGCCCGGATCGACCTCCGCATCAGAAGGCTTCTTTCGGGTAATGGGATCTTCAAGCTGGAAGTATTCCTCGGACGCCTGAGAACCGCCTGCGTATCGGGCGACTGTCGCCGAAGGGGGGTTGCTCTGCGGGTAACATCCATCTTTTCCGCATCGCCCCATCGGGCCGATCGAACGGAATCGTTCTTCGAAGAACACGACGTTGTGCGCCTGCAGGATGGTGCCCGTTTGCAATTCCAATCGGGCAATTTCAGTGTTGTATTGTGAAAGTGCCTGAGCCTCGGAACTGACGCTGTTGCCCCAGTCGACAATCGCCTGCAACACCACGATGAACTGAATGATACCCTCGTTGTATTGTGCAAGTTGCTGCTCAAGGTTCTTGCGGGCAGCGGCTCGGACAGCTTTGTAACGTTCGTACTGGGCATAGTACTGTTCGACGTTGCGCAAACTCAGGGCAAGCAACTGTTGCATGTTGTGCAGTCCCTGACCCAGGTTGGCTCGGTCACGTTGGATGATCAACTGGCGTTGTCGCAGCGCAGCACGTTCAGCCCGCATCCCCAGAGGAACGGAGAAATTCACACCCAGCGACCAGTCTTCAAAGTCACCCGATCCACTGCGAACACGATTCCCCCCCGGAGTGATTCCTTCGAGACCGTTCCAGCGGTACAACGCGATCCCGTTCAACTGTGGACGCGCTTGGTTGTCTGCGATCAGCAACCTTTGTTCGTCCGCTTCGAGAATCAATTTCAATTCGATGATATCGGGTCGCTCCCGCTGAGCAAGCTCATTGATCAAGTTCCAGTCAACGGTGATCAAATCTTCCAACATCGGGGTCACAGGTACCGTACGTTCAGCTTCGTAGGGTGGCAAACCCAGAATGTTCAGTAAGGCGGCTTGCCGTTGCAAGACGTTTGCCTGGGATGACAGCAAGGAGGCACGAAAGTTCTCCAAAGCCAATTCGGTTTGAGCCAGGTCGCCTGCGTTGGCATCACCGGTTGCGACCCGAGCGATGGTCCGATCGTTGGCGAAGGTCGCCTGTTTTACCTGTTGCGTTCGTGCCCAGAGATCCGTTCTGGCGAACACAAGTGACCAATAGGCCTCAATGACACCTTGAACAGATCGTTGCACTGCCGACTTGTATTGGAAGTACGACCGTTCGGTATCAATCCGGGCCAGCACGATCGGCGCCTGATTGGCTGCTTTTCCGGCACCCTGCAGGAAAGGCTGGGTGTAACTGAGTTCCGTTGCGGTACGCTCGGCAGGATCGAGTGGAAAAATGCCCGGGGTGACCCGATTCCTGTCGCTGTTGATACCCATGTTCGAGGTGCCACCCATCAGGTTCTTTTTCGACAGCCCAAAATCGAGCCCATAGTCGTCATTCCGGGTTCCCGTAATGACGGCGTTTGTGGGATCCAATGGATCAAAGACACCCACGGGTCTTTCGATCTGGTTCCATGTGTTGTTGAGCCGCAGATTGGGATCGAAGGCCGCTCGCTGTTGGTCGATCGTTGTGTTCGTGATTGCGACGTCATAAATGGTGCGCCCGCTGGTCGATGCCGTGACACCACTGAGAACTCGGACCACCTCGCTATTGGTCAGCGTGATATTGATGGCATCGTTCAGGGTCAAACGTCGGGGCGGGGCATCAAATTGTGGATCTGTCACCGTGGCCGGACGAGGTGTTGAGGGAACCGCGACTTGCATCAACTGCTGAGGCTGGCGGACATCCAGAAACCGCTGCTCGGGCAGGATCGGCCGATGGGGCTCATCGCCGATGGCAGTCCCCCCGATGAGGGCTGCGATCACGAGCATCCAGGCAGAAAGCGTGCGACTTGATGAAGCAGTATTCATACTGTAACGATTCGGACAAATGACGCGGATACGCCAGTTTTTCCGCGTTTGACGCTGCGGCAAAGCCGACTACCAAGGCGCGATGGAAACAATGCGGTAGATGGGAGGTTTGCGAAGCCTGGGGGCGTGGATTGATGCGTGTTGTCGGGGTCAGTTGGTCGCCAACGGATCGAATTCCAAGGCGGCTTTGGCCAGATGGAAATCGACAGTGTCTTCGACGATCTCACCATCCCGCAGCACCAGGGTCCGCTTGACGTTGCGGGCCACGCTTTGGTCGTGCGTGACCAGAATGACGGTGATGTTCTGTTCTTCGTTGAGTTCCCGGAACAAATCGATGACTTCCCGACTGGTCCTGGAATCCAGGTTTCCGGTCGGCTCATCTCCCATCAGGATCGAGGGACGATTCACCAGCGCTCTGGCAATGGCAACTCGCTGTTGCTGGCCCCCTGACAACTGGCTTGGATGATGATGATACCGATCCGCCAATCCGACCTTTCCGAGCATTTCCATCGCCCTCTCTCGCCGCTCACGAGCGGACACCCGGGGTCCATACATGAGGGGCAGTTCGACATTCTCAAGTGCCGAGGTCCGATTGAGCAGATTGAAATTCTGGAAAACAAAGCCGAGCTGTTTGTTTCGGATTTTGGCTCGCTGGTCACGGTTCATCGTGACCACTTCTTCGCCATCGAGCAGGTAACTGCCATGCGTGGGTCGATCAAGGCACCCCAACGTATTCATGAGCGTTGACTTGCCGCTGCCCGAGGGTCCGATCAACGCGATGTATTCTCCGAGTTCGATATTGCGTGTAACGGTTCTCAGAGCGTGTACTTTGACCTCACCCAGATCATAAACCCTGCGAACATCATTGAGTTCGATCAACGCCATTCACTCATACCTCAGTGCGTCGATGGGGTCGAGTTTACTGGCACGTCGAGCCGGATAATAGCCAAAGAAGACTCCGACGGCTGCCGCGAATCCCATCGCCACGAATGCCGCCGGAATGGAGATGATCATTGGCCAATCCGTTCCCGGTTTATAGACGTTGATAAGCAGGTTGGCGCACATCGAGGCCCCGGTTCCAAGCAACAATCCGATGGCACCTCCGATACAGGACAGCACCACCGACTCGATCAGGAATTGCCGCAGAATATCTCTTCCCCTTGCCCCTAGCGCCATGCGAATTCCGATTTCCCGTGTCCGCTCGGTCACGGAGACAAGCATGATGTTCATGATTCCAACGCCACCGACCAGCAGAGAGATTCCCGCAATGGCTGAGAGCATCAGCGTCAAAGTTCCCGTGATGATTCCAAGAGTCGCTGCAATTTCCGTGGTGTCCTGGACACTGAAATCGGGTTCTTCCGAAGGACCGACTTCGTGGCGTTCATACAACAGGGACTCGATCTGGTTTGTCGCTTCAGCCATTTGATTGGTGCCCCGTGCCGACACCATGATGATCCCAACATTATCCAGTGGGGATCCATTGAGTCGTTTACGAACGGTCGTGTGGGGCATCAGGATCACATCATCCTGATCATCACCCACCATGTTGGCGCCCTTCTTTGACAGGATGCCAATGACACGAAACGGCACATTGTTGACCCGGATCGTCTCATCAAGCGGATTGACGGTGCGAAACAGCTTGGGAATCAGTGTTTGTCCAATCACGCACACTTTGGCATTGGAGTCGATATCGCTGGTCGAGAAAAACCCCCCTGCTTCGAGTTCCCAGTTTCTGACAATCAGGTAATCCTGGCCGACCCCCTGCATGGTTTTCGGATTCCAGTTTTCATTTCCATAAATGACTTGCCCGGCAGTGCCCACAATCGGCGAGGCCGCCAGAACGGCCGGACACTCGGTGCCAATCGATTCCGAATCGGCGGCCGTCAGCGTCGGGGCGCCTGATTGCCGAGCACCTCCCCGACGTGTCTGACCGGGGAAAACGAGGATTACATTGGTACCCAACGCTTCGAATTCACCGCTGACCAGTTGACTGGCACCTTGTCCGATGGAAACGATCGTCGTCACGGCCGCGATGCCAATGACCACGCCAATGATGGTCAGCACCGCTCGCATCTTATTCTTCAGCAACGCACGAAACGCGATGCGGACCGTATCGAAGAAAGACATGGATTCGATTAGTCCCTTTTCCCGACTACCAGTGGGTTACCCACTTTGAGGTCGCCCGCGACCATCTCGGTAAACTTGTTCTCCATCAAACCGGTGGTCACTTCAACGGCACGCAGCATTTCACCCTCGACAATCCACACATGACGCTGGTTCTTTTTTTGTTGTGCCTCGGCGCTCTCGGTTGCCGTCTGATTTGCCATTTCTTCTTGAGCAGCGTCAGATTTCTTTGATCTCCAGGTCGAGCCGTCGATCAGTTGCCGATCGGCTTCACGAACCAGCCGGACATCGTCTGGAAAAAAACGCAAGGCCGCATTGGGAATCTTCGGAACGTCCTGCGTTGAATCGACTTCAAACGAAATGCTGGCGGTCATGCCGGGCAGCAATTTCAGTTCCGGGTTGCTTGCCGCAATCACAACCGGATAGGTGACAACGTTCTGCGTGGACACGCTACTGACCCGAATCTGTTCGATCTCTCCATCAAACACCTCATCGGGATGAGCATCGACCGTGAAAGCGACCGGCTTGTGCGTCTTTTGCGCCGCTTGAATGAGACCAATGTCAGCCTCGTCAACCGATGCGAATACATGAACCTTCTGTCTCAGGTCAGGTGCGACAACAAACAATTCCGGGGTCTGGAATTGTGCTGCCAAAGTCTGCCCGGGATTGATGAGTCGGTTGATGACAATTCCGTCCACAGGTGATGTGACTTCACAGTATTTCAGATTCGCTTCGGAAGTTTCCAAAGAGGCTCGGGCCTGCAGAATGGAAGCTTTGGCAAGTCGACGCTGTGCCTGCAATGACTTGACTTCAAAGACCAGAGCATCCATCTCTCGGTCGGACATGAAATCCTTGTTCGTGCCACGAAGTCGCTTGCCGCGAAGATAGTTGTTCAAGGACTGCTGCAACTGGGCTTCCACACGCTCGAGATCAGCTTCGCGCGTCGAGAGCATTGCGTTGTCCCGATCCACACCCGCTTTGAAAAGGCGGGGGTCGACCCTGGCCAATACATCACCCTTTTTTACCTCATCATTGAAATCCACATTGAGTTCAACAATCGGTCCCGAGACAAAGGAACCAACGGACACGGACAAAACCGGTTGGACCGTACCTGTTGAGTTGACATAACGTGTGATGTCACCCGATTCGATTTCGGCAGTGTCCCACGTGACCCGGTTGCGTTCCCGAAGATAGTCTTTCGCCGGCTGGTAGCCCGCCATGCCGGCAGCGCCAATCAGCCCAGCAATCAGCAATAGTTTGAAAAAAGTTTTCATCCCGGAATGAATTTGGCGTTTTGAATGATCGGAGCTGTTTCAAACCATCATAATCAGAGGTGCTCTGAATACCCCCTGTTGCGTATCAGATCGTACGGTCCAACAGCAATCGAATCAGGTTGCGCCCAATTATAGATGCAAAACCAACCTGCGGGACGATGAACTGAGTCAACCGAAATCAGAAACCCTGCCGGACGGAAGGATCGAAAGAGAAGCGGCCCAGACCGATGGGACTATGACGGGAGAACGGGGCGTCAATCAGGTTCGTGTCGCATGGGTCTCTGCCTCGGAAGCTGTGAAATGGCAAATCCAGCCGTATTCTCAGCAAAATCACCTCCATGGAGCCAGATTCAAAGCGGGGTATTGGTTTGGTTCGGAGGCGAATACGTGCTAACCTGAGACTCGTACATTGTGGCTCAAGTGTGGTGTTTCGGTGGAACCAGAACCCCCGGAGTCAAGCCTGTCAGTTTCATCGTTACAACGGTTGGCCCCTTGCTGATTCCGCCACCTATCGAGCGGTCGGATCCATCCCCACCCACAGGGTTCACTTTCCCTGCGGTTGCCGATCTGGTGGAAGATCAGGGTCATGAGCGACATCCTGATGCGGTACGCGATCGATATCTGCAACGGATTTCAGGTTTTCTGCTGTCTCTGGTTCTGCATTTGGTTGCTCTGGTTGTTTTGGCCCTGATCATTCAGCGTGTCGTTCCTAGCGAGCCCTTGCAGATCACGCTTGCTTCCGCCGACCAACAATCGCCCTGGTCCAGTACCGAAGAGTTAGCCAGCATCTCAAGTGTTCAGTTTGCAAATGCCGACGTGGCAGATGCGACCATGATGGATGAGGCAGTGGCCGTCGAAATCGTGGATATCGTTGAAGACGATTTGGACATGCGACTTCCGGGCACGCCAATCACGGAGTCGGTATCGGAGTCACCATCAGCACCTGATGGATCGGGGCAAATCAATGGCGACAGCAAGAGCAAGAATACGAAGATTCAGTTTTTTGGTGCCGAGGCTTATGGCAACAGCTTTGTGTTTGTGCTGGACATTTCGGCGAGCATGGCGGCTCGACATGGCCTCCGTTTGCGGCGTGCCACCATGGAATTGATAGGATCCATCAATCAACTCAACGACGAGCAGTTTTTTTCGGTTGTCCTGTACAGCACTCGAGCTACGCCCATGTTTCTGGCAGGGAATGTACCGGAAATGAGACAGGCGACTGCCCGAAATAAGCAGGCGGCTGTCAACTGGCTGCGATATCACGCTCATCCCAATGGGGGGACCCTGCCGGCACACGCATTGCACATCGCGGGCAATCTCAAACCGGACGCTGTTTTTTTTCTGTCCGATGGTGAATTCCTGTACGGGCAGGTTCCCCAGTTTGGCAATGAGTTGAATGCGTTCTTCCAAAGTTTTGGCACGGCGCGTGCTGCAATTCCGAACGTCCCTGTCATCGCTTCGGATCCTCAGGCCGTGTTGTCGGCCTATGACCCGAAAATCACGGTTCACACCATCGCGTTTGAAAGCACCACAAGCCGCGCTTTGATGGAACTGATCGCACGTGAAAAGGGGGGGCAACACCGATTCATTCCGGCGCCGTGATTTGCGGTGCTGCGGGGGTCGAGTTACCCTAGAGGGAACATATTCCGTACGATTACCGAGACGGACCTGAGGAAGGAATGTGAACGGATACGTGGTTACTTGTCCGTGGATACTTGTCCGTGGATACTTGTCCGTGGTTACTTGTCCGTGGTTACTAGTCCGTGGTTACTTGCCCGTGGTTACGTTTGCATGAGTGCGCATCGGTTTTGTGAAGCTCCAGGCCGTTGGATGCAACCGTCCCAATGCGTCCGTATCGGTCGTTGCTTTGTCAGGTTCGGCTTGCGCGGCTGGGATGCCGCGAGGCGATTGATCATCATGAGTCTCGATTCTGCCGCTTGTAATCGATTGGCAACGCTTCGGGTTGCCGTGGCAATTCTTGGCTTTTCGTGGTTGTCGGGTTGGACTGCACAAGTCCTTTGCGGCAACGAACCAAAACAGATTTTCACCCAATACTGCTTTGACTGCCACGAAGGCACCTCCGCAGAAGGCAATCTTGATCTATCTGCTCTGTTAGCCCAGGATGCGTTCGACGCGACGCTGATCTTTGAAAACATCGCAACCGGAAAGATGCCGCCAGCCGCTGCGGACGTGCCGTCCGACCAGCAGCGACTTGAGATGCTCAGCTGGCTTGCAGAAATGCAATTCGAATCGAAGCCAAGTCCTTTCCGTCGAATCAGCCGCCACGAATTCGTTCACAGTGTGAATGATTTGCTCGGCACCAACCTTGATATGGCGGCGAAGATTCCCGAAGACCGTGGCACGAGAAATTTCGATTCTGACCGACGGATCCAACTCAGCCGCCAGATGTTGGGCAGCTATTTTTCCGTCGCCGACCAAATGCTTGAGCACGCTTTGCCGTCTGACGGATTCGTCGGTGAAAAGACCTGGATCACCAACAAACTGAAGGACAGCCACGAGAGTTACAACATCTACGTGAGTGACTACAGGGACGGCTTGCTGTTTTCATGGACGCGAGCCAACAACGGCAACAGCTACTCGTTCTTTTACGACAACTTTGATCCGCCAGCAGCGGGCTGGTACGAGCTGACTTTTGACGTGGCCAAAGTCGGCGATCTGGAAGGTCATGTCAGTATCCAGGTTCACGCTGGCAAGTATTACTACGCTGACGATCGCCCGCAGCCTCAGCGACTGCTGGATGTCGTCTCTGTGGGAAACAGCGAACTTGAATCCAAGGCAATTCGTGTGTTCCTTACGCCCGGCGAAAACGTGTCGGTGCATTGTTACAGCAAGAACAATTTCCGCGACAAGAACCCAAAAAAGGGTGCTTACCTGCGTCACATGAAAGCGCGCGGCCCGCTGCAGGACGCGTGGCCGCCGAGTCGGTATCGGATGTTGTTTGGCGACTTGTCCATTTCAAGTGATCCGAAAATCGCTGGCCACCGGTCAGAAAGCGATCCACCGGCGGCTACTGCCTTGCCGCTCACCAACGGACTCGGTTACCAATCCAACCTGCAGCGGATTGGCGGATCCATCCGCGCCAGCAGTTTTCAAACCGGGATGGAAAAGGAGAAAATGCAGGATGGATCCAATCGAACATTCTGGCACACGCGATTCAAACCGACGCTCGCCAAGCCGCCGCACTTTGTGATTCTTGAAAACCCGAATGCACACGCGATCGAAGGACTTTCGTACGCGACATGGTCGGGAGGAAACGGCAACGGACAGATTGAAAAATTTGAAGTCTACCTGTCCGATGACGGTGAAAACTGGGGCGAACCCATGGTCGCGGGCGACTTGGAAACACGGCTCGCAAACGAACAGCCTATTCCGTTTCCAAATCCAACCACCAGCCGTTTTATCAAGTTCCTCGCGACGCAGTCCTTCAGTCTTGATGGTCGCTCCTTGGCTTCGATCGGAAAGCTGGACATCGTTGCGTCTTTGGACCAGAGACTCCGGAAAACAAAAGTCTCCATCGCGTCGAATCATGCCAATGACCTGCAACAAGTCATACGACGGTTTGCCGAACGAGCGTTTTCATCGGAGCTGACTGATGAGGAGTTGCAGCCCTATTATGACGTTGCCAGGACCGCGTTGAAGGGTCACGGTGATTTTGTCGAGGCTGCGAAATCCGGTTTCAAAGCGGTGATATGCTCACCCCGCTTCCTGATCGCTCCTGGCGAACATTCCAGTGAAGCGCATTCGCAGAACGCCTCGCTTGCGCGAGCCCTTTGGCTGTCAGTCCCCAATGCGAATTTGCAAAACTCAACGGCGTCACTTCGTGACAAGATCGCCGAGATGCTGGCAGATGAACGATCCAATCGAATGATCAAGTCGCTCTGCGACCAGTGGCTCAATCTGCGATCGTGGAACAACGTCGCACCATCACTGAAGTTGTATCCGCGATACGACGATCTGCTTGATCACTACCTGCCACTCGAGACGAACGCGTATCTTGCACATTTGATTCGCGAGAACCGTCCCGTAGGGGAGCTGATCGATTCGGACTATTCGTTCCTGAATCAGCGTCTGGCGGATCACTACGACATCGAAGGGGTGAAGGGTCAGCAACTGCGAAGGGTTTCCTTCGGGCCAGAGGTGCCGCGCGGCGGACTGCTAACGATGGGAAGTGTCTTGAAGGTCACAACGGATGGTTTTGACACATCACCCATTCTGCGTGGAGCATGGATTTCCAGGAACCTCGTGGGAACACCCGTTTCACCCCCCCCCGGAATCGGTCAAAGCAATCGAGCCCGAGCACGGCAAGGAAGCGGCGTCGCTGCGAGAGCAGATCGAATTGCACAAAAATCATGAGGCCTGCTACGCTTGCCACAAGAGCATTGATCCGTATGGATTTGCGCTCGAAAACTTCGATTCAACCGGACAGTGGCGCACCAAATACAGTGTCGAAATGCCTCACAAAAACACGTTTCAATTTCGGTTAAACGGATACTCCCGATCCACCACCAACGTTGATGCAGCGGGGAAGATCGACGACCAGGAATTTACCGATATCCATGGACTGAAAAAGATCCTGCTCAACGATGAGCAGAAGATTGCCTACAACCTGGCCAAAAAATTCTTCGAGTACGCTAACGGCTTTGAACCAAACCTCAATCAACGCCTGGCGTTGTTAACGATCGTCGGCTCCGGTAATTGCCGAATGAGGGATTTGGTGGAGAACGTGCTGGTATACTCCCTAAGGAGAGATTGAAAATGATCGGACCATCACGTCGTAAGTTCCTGAAATTCGGTGCTGCCCTGCCGTTGGCATTGCACTCGCTGCAACTTCGGGCGGACACGAAACCGGCTTCGCCTGCTCCGCAGCGAATCATCTTCATCTGCAATTCGCTTGGATTCTACAAACCCTATTTTTTTCCAGAGACTCGCGGGGATCTTTCCACGTCGCCCTATCTGAAAGACATCGCAACGCGAGACAAACTCACGGTTTTCGAAAATCTCTATCACCCGGGAATGGGGACAAGCAACCATGACTCGGAAAAATCGTTTCTGACGGGTGTGCCGAAACCGGAGGCTCCGAGTTTTGTCAATTCGATTTCATTGGATCAGGTGCTCGCTCAACACATCGGCGGTGAAACACGGTTTCCGTTTCTGCCGTTGAGCATCTACGATCGTGGTTGGGGATGCTCATGGAACAATCGCGGTGTCGCCATACCGCCGCTTTACGATGAAACACATATCTACAACAAGCTGTTCGGCGAAGAAGATCTGACCGTAAAACGCGAACAGATCACGCGAGATCAGCATGTTCTGAAGTGCCTGTACCGTGACATGCAACAACTGGAATCCCAAAACGCAATTCAGACAACTCACCCATCAAAAATCGAAACGTATCGCAACGTCGTCGCCGAGCTTGAAAAACAGCTCGAACACGAAGCGGTTTGGCTGAATACGGCGAAACCCGAAGTGCCCAATACGCTCAGCAAAGATCCCGAGTTTGCATTTTCGACCAAGATCAAGAACTTGCTTGAGTTATCGAAGCTTGCCTTTCAGACCGATTCAACACGCGTGATCACATTCAGCATGGACTGGATCTACGGGGCCATCAAAGTACCTGGCGCGACCGGTGGTTGGCATACACTTTCGCATCATGGCGGCAAGCAGGACATAATCGACTCGCTGAGTCGGATCGAGATGGACATCGTCAAACATCTCAATCATTTCCTGTCCGATCTGGACAGTATCCCCGAGGGCAACGGCACGTTGCTGGATCACACAACGGTCGTTATCGGTAGCAATTTCGGCGATGCGTCAAGTCATACTTGCAATGACTTACCTACCATCGTGGCTGGTGGCGGCTATCGACATCAAATCCATGCTGTGCAAAAAGAACCGATGCCACTTTGTAATTTATGGCTTGAACTGCTGCACCAACACGACATCGACATCGGCGAATTCGGAAGTAGTCATCGCAACGCGAATCTCCTGCCCGTTTGAATGCCATGAATGATCAAATTCCAGAATCATCTACTCACGTCCGCGGACGATTCCTGATCCCCGGTTGATAGCACGAAACGTAGCCGCGGGAATGACCAGAACGACCGGTCATGATCCTACAGCCCACCAGAAAGATATTCAATAAACTGGAAGCAACCAAAGCAGTTTCCCGAAGCAGTGCACGGCTGGCATCGAGGGGTGAACTCGATGCGCTGCTGAGCGGGTAAATCGAATACAAATCAATCGACAAAACGAGAATCCGTCATGACAGTCAAACGAATCGCCACAAGTTGCCTGATTATCGCGCTAAATTGTGCCATGCATCTGCACAGAAGCGTTGCTGCCGATCGTCCCAATATCGTGTTCATTCTGGCTGACGATCTCGGCTACGGAGATGTCAAAGCATTTGGTGGCGACAAGTGCAACGTGGATACACCCCATTTTGACCAACTCTGTGCCGAGGGTATGAAGTTCACCGATGCACATGTGACTGATTCAGTTTGTGTTCCCAGTCGCACATCGATCATGACAGGTCGCTATGCCTTCCGTTTTGGAAAGGCCGAACAGGGTGGACCGTGGGGATTTACCGGGCTGCGATTCCCCGAGACGCAGCACACGATTGGTGACATGTTTCGGTCGGGCGGTTACGCCACGGGCTACGTCGGAAAATGGCACCTCGGCACACGCATGACAACTCGGGATGGCAACGTTCAAGGTCCCGAAAACACGGACTTCACCAAGCCCATCCAAATCGGACCCAGCGACTACGGTTTTGACGAATGTTTTTTTCTGCCCGGATCGCTCGACATGTTTCCCTACGCCTACATCCGAGGCAAACAATGGCAGGGGAAAGTTACGGCGCAGAAAGGCTGGAGTGCCTTCAATCGCGTGGGGCCAGCCGCAGAGGACTTTGTCGACACTGAGGTTCTTTCCACCTTCTGCCGGGAAGCCGGAGGGTTCATTGAAAGTCGGGCCAGCCAGCCCAAACCATTCTTTCTGTTCGTTGCTCTGACGGCACCGCACACCCCGACATCACCAGAAGCCGAATTCAAAGGCAAAAGCCGCATTGGGATCTATGGTGATTTTGTCATGAATGCAGATGCCTGCATCGGCAGAATCCGCAAGCAACTTCGCGACGCTGGTGTTGCAGACAACACGGTGGTCATGGTCGCCTCTGATCACGGCCCCGGGCATTACTCTGGCCGCCGGCTGCAAGCCACTGCGAATCAAATGCAGGAGATGGAAAAGGAGGGGCACTTTTCTGCGGGTCCCTGGCGGGGCTACAAATTCTCTGCCTTTGAAGGTGGCCTCCGAATTCCGTTTGCGACGGTTTGGCCCGGTGTGATCCAACCGGGTGGCGTGACTGATGCCCTGGTCGGTCTGAATGACCTGATGGCGACGTGGGCTGACATTGCGGGGATCGAACTGTCATCAAAACAGGCCCCCGATTCTTCCAGTTTCCTTTCTGTTTTGAAGGATCCCGGACATCCGCATCGCAGGAATCTTGTGATTCGCGGGACGCGTTCGGATGCCTTTCGTGAGGGTGACTGGAAACTGATCCTCGGCCCGGGAAGCGGCAGTTCCGGACAGTTCTTCACGGAACCCAAATCCGAGGACGCGTGGAAAGAGGCCATTGAAGTCTTTGGCCGCAATCCTGTGAATCACAAAGAATTGGAAGACCCAACCTTCGTTCAACTCTACAACCTCAGGAACGATCCTGCCGAAACGACAGATCGATCAGCCGACAACCAGAACCGCATGAAAAAGATGCTGGCGGATTACCAGGAAATCATTCGCAACGGTCGCTCCACCCCTGGAGCACCCCTGAGTAACGACCGAAATGTAAAGGCGTTCCGCCCCCCAGCCTTTGTCTGGAAGAAGTAGGACCGCGACGGCATTCCCAAAATCCCGACCCGTCTGCAATCGAGCAACGCGGTCTGCAATCGAGCAACGCGGTCTGCAATCCAGCAACGATTGATCCCGCTTGAAGGTCAGCTGAATCGCTGTTTACGGCAACTCACGCAGTTTCAAACCGCGGAACTCAATGGGCGAGCCTTCGGATTCCAGACACAGGTAACCCGTGCTGGGCGAACACCCTGTGCCACCGGAGACTTCCTCGCCATTGACCCACAAGCGGACCTCGCCGTTGATGGCACGGACGTAATAGTGATTCCACTCACCGGTATCGAGCGTTAATTCTTTCGAGGGAAAGCTCCTGCGTCCGTTGGGAGCGACAGGCGGAAAGGGCTTCATCTTTGCAGCGCCCACGGGGAACACGTCGCCATGACAGGTGAACCAGTCAGCCTTTCGTTTTCCGCCTTGTTCGAACGCATCCTTGTATCCAAGGTCGAGCACTTGCACCTCGATCCCGTGAGGCAGGCCCGGTCCTTTGAGGCTTTCCAGTGACGCAGGAATGGTCCACACAAAAATTCCCGAGTTGCCCGCATCTTTCATGTGTCGCCATTCGCAGACGAGTTCAAAATTGGTGTACTGTTTTTGAGTTCGCATGACGCTCACAGGCCTCCCTGTGCAATGGATCTCATCACCTTTGAACGACCATGTGTCATCCGCACTGTTGACTTGGGCAAAATCGGCTTTGCCAAGCGAAACCCAACCGGGACCAGAGCCATCAATTTTCGCGACCGCAGTGGGTTCATCGGCGTTCAAGTGCGAGAGGCCCGCAAGTGCAAGAAATAGAATGGAGAACAGCATGCTGCGATGTTTTGTAACCACGGTGTGTTTGCCTTCTGCAGTTTCGAGTTGTGTGTTTTTGCTTGAGGGACCCAATCGCAAGGGGATGCAAACCAATGCCTGCCGTTGACCTGCCGACCCAACCCTGGAATCGCAGACTGGATCAACATCACGCTTGGACCGCTTACCCAAAGCAAGAGGTTACCCTGTAATGCTTTCGGCTTCCACTTTGGACCGGTACGAAAGTTGTTTTGCTGCGGACTGAAGCTCGGCCAACCCAGTCACTGGCTGGGCAACTTGCTCAAGCGTCGGATTTCATCCTTCCGAAGCAACCTTTGCCAAATGGCCACTTCATCGATCCAACCATCGAAATTCCGCCCGGTCCCTGCCCGGTGGCCACCGATCACCAGGCCACCAAATTCTGCTGCCGGACCTTTGACAGGCAACGGATGGGTCGCTGCCAGTTGTCCATTGAGGAACAAACACAACGATGCTGAATCATAGGTAAATGCCACATGGTTCCATTGTTCCCGCAACTGTTCACGGTCAACCGGAAAGTCAAAGGGACCCTGGGAAATCGGCTTGGGTGCCGCACCCGGACTGGCTGCGGGCTGCAAAGTTACAGTGAACAACTGCAAGTTCACTTTGTCTGGATCAGCGGTTGCTCGTAAACCAAGAGACAAGTGCCATGCCTGGGTGTTGCTGGTTTTACCCTGAGCCGTGCTCTCCAGCAAAAAGCTCCGTTCACCAGTACCATGCGGGGGCAGACTTGCGGGCTTGAACCAGAGTGAAACGGTGTGAGCAGCAGAATTGTCATCAAGAAAACTTTTCGGCACATTCAAGTACTGTCCCTGGGACCGCCGGAAACGGACAGCACTGCCGCGGGCTTGCTGCGTTGGCTCGATCGATGCGCCTCCATGAGATTCAGCATCAATCCGAGTGCCGAGTACTGATTTGTTTTGCAGCCCTTCGTTAAAATTCCAGTTTGCTCGCATCTCTTTTGACAGGTCATCCCTGCGTTTTTTCGGTGTCAACTCATTCAGGGTCAAAACGACACGGCGATTCACCTTTCCCTCAGGCTGACGGAATTCGGCTGTCAACCGAGGCGTCTCTCCGCGGGTATCTGCGGTCAAGGTCAGGAACTGGTGTCCTTCGACCAGTGACCACAGCAGCGAGGGATGATAGACATCAAGCCCTGTGATCGTGCGCTGGTGCCCCGGTGAAATGATGAAATCATGCAAGTCATACGCGACTCGTTCAGGATGTTTCAGATGCCGCGCCACATGGATATCACCGCCGAGCAAAGTCACGCCGGAGATCTGTTCTTCCTTGATGAAATCGAGCAGCGCGTCACGCTCGTACCAATAGGTGAACATGTCGTCGGTTTCAGAATTCTTCTTGTCCTGCCAGATCGCTCCCATCGCGAGAACTTTGAATTTTGCTTTCGAGTCACGCAGACCTTGCAACAACCATGCCCACTGCTGTCGTCCGAAACAGGTCGGCTGAGTAGCATCAACGGGCGAGGGTTCGGTCTGTGAAAAATAACGCGGGTCCAGAAAGAATATCTCCAACGCACCCAGATCCATTTTGTGATAGACCCCTTCACGACCATTGCCATAACGGTCGTGCGCCCGATAGTCGACGAAAGCCCGGCGCGTTCGCGACTTTCCTTCCAGAAGATTCAGCCCGTTGCCGTTGTTCTTGCCAAAATCATGGTCATCCCAGATGCCAACCACCGGAGTGGTTTGTCCCAATCGAGCAAGGTCCGGCATCTGCAGAAACTGGCGATGTTTCTTTCTGGCAACAGCAAGATCGGAACTGTCGATGTACGGCGTGTCGCCCATCAAACAGACCGCATCGACCTTGAGTTTCTCCATCTCGTTCCAGATTCTCGTAGGCTCAACATCAACGCAGGACACAAAACTGACCACCACACGCTCTCCGGTGCGTTGCTTTGCCGCGGTGGTGAACTGATGTGTGGGGCTGGCCTTGACGAGCACCCTGGGCGAATCATCGGTTCGCTCAATCTGGTATTCATAAGTCGTCGCTGGCTGAAGCCCACTGATGATGAAGTGGGCAACAAAGTCTCTTTCCGCATCGCAGTCTTCACTGACGGATTTCACCAACTGCTGATTGGCACCAAAGACTTGCAGACGCAGCGTCTGAGCTTTTGCCGATGGACGATACAGCAATCGCACGCTGCTGGACGATACCGATCCCACCAATGGCCCGACGACCTCGTCGGCCTTCAGGAGTGACCCCGTGACAACCATGCCAAAAACCCAAATCAGACGCGTCCACATAGGATCAATCTCTCGAGGAAAGTCGGGATATTTGTCTCGACAACTGTCCTGCCGTCGAACTTACGGATCTCGGGCAAGCAAAGCGTCGAAAATCAAGCATGGCATTGTGCTACATTTGACAGCGGAAGACCTGTCACCTGAAACATATCCTGATCCTGTCCCGTTGATCAGGGGACACCACCAAGATCCATCTGCAACATGAACACACCCGTTCGCCATCATGGCTGGATCCCTATTCTAATCCTGCTGTGGTTCTTCTGTACCCGTGAAGGTACGGTTGCTGGTCAAGACCGGGATACACAAGCTGCGCCAAACCTGGTTCTGTTTTTGGTGGACGATATGGGGTGGCAGGACACCTCCGTCAAGTTTGGGGCGGAAGTGACCCCTCTGAACCGGCGATATCGAACGCCAAATATGGAACGGCTGGCAGCCTCCGGAATGAAATTCACGCAAGCCTATGCATGCAGTGTCTGTTCACCGACTCGCGTCAGCCTGATGACAGGGCTCAATGCGGCGCGACATCGGGTAACAAATTGGACGCTGAAAAAGAACGCTACCAATGATCGACCGCATCCGACATTGACATTTCCGAAATGGAATATGAACGGTCTGTGTCCCAACCCGGGTGTTGAAGGCACCGTCCATGCCAAAGCTTTGCCTGCGTTCCTGAGCGAGGCAGGCTATCACACAATCCACGTGGGAAAGGCCCATTTTGGGGCAACTGGAACTGCCGGGGCTGATCCTTGTGGCATTGGCTTCGATGTCAATATTGGAGGGCATGCCGCGGGGGGGCCGGGAAGCTACCTGGGCAAGCAGGATTTCAGTGCAGCGTGGCGGAATGGCGGCCGGATATGGGATGTCCCCGGACTTGAAAAATACCACGGTCAGGACATCTTCCTGACAGAAGCTCTCACGATCGAATCCATTGCGGCAATGGATCAAGCCATCGATCGGGAAGAACCATTTTTCCTGTACATGTCGCACTACGCGGTTCATGTTCCGTTTGCAGTGGACCATCGTTTCTATCAGGCCTACCGGGATCGGGGCTTGGAGCCTACCGAAGCGATGTACGCTGCGATGGTAGAAGGCATGGACCAATCCCTTGGTGACATTCTGGATCACCTTGAAAGCCGAGGGGTCAGCAACAACACCGTTGTCCTATTCATGTCAGACAATGGCGGGCTGAGTGCCAGCGGACGAGGTGGCAAGAAACACACTCACAACAAACCCCTGTCGAGTGGAAAAGGGTCCGCACATGAAGGAGGAGTTCGGGTTCCGATGATTGCATTGTGGCCAGGAGTCACAACACCTGGATCTGAAACCGACCACCCCGTCATCATCGAAGATTTCTTTTCAACGATCCTTGAGATTGCCGGCATTCGGAATGCCCAACAGATCGGTGGGGTGATCGATGGAATCAGCTTTGTCCAGGCGTTGCGTGGCAGGACTGAACCCACCCCATCCGAACGCGCGCTGCATTGGCACTTTCCCAACCACTGGGGACCCAAGGGTCCAGGGATCGGACCATCAAGCGCCATCCGCCGCGGCGACTGGAAGTTGATTCATTATTACGATGGTCGACCAGCAGAACTATTCAACATTCCTGCAGATCTCGGCGAGTCCACGAATCTGGCAAGTAAGAATCCTGAGATTGCACAGAGCCTTGCCGATGATTTACGCAAATTCCTGAACGATGCCAAAGCACAATACCCGCTGGAAAAACGCACAGGAAAAGCGAAAACGATTGAACGGTCACAGAAATGAACCTCGGAAAACCGTAACGCCGTCACCCACGTTTTCCGCCAGCAACCTGATGGCTCCAGTATTTCCATTGGACTGGACGTGAAACGATGACTTCGGGTGCCAGCTTCACCGGCTATACTGCAACCACAGAAACGATCCCGGCAATCGATCCTGACCCACACCCAACCAGTCCCTTCCATCCAGCACAGCCCCCAGTGCCGTCCGCCCAAGGAGCCAGCATCATGCACCTTCATCGTTTTGCGGTCCTCATCATCCTGTTTTCTGTCACCCCTCTGACAGCTCAAGACGCCAAGAACACCGGCCCGACGCTATGCCGTGGGAACTATCACTCGGAAGCGGAAGCCGTCGCGCAGTTGGCACGCATGGCGAGTACCTATTCCAATCTTGATCAATGGCAGAACCGGGCGGCTGCGATCCGCCAACAGATCCTCACCGGTGCCAATCTGGTGCCGTTGCCAGCCCGGACGCCTTTGAAGGCAATCATTCACAAGAAACGCAACTACGAGGGTTACTCGGTTGAATCGGCGGCCTTCGAAGCCCAACCCGGCTTCTACGTTTACGGGAATCTGTATCGGCCGTTGGGAAAGCAGGGCCCGCACCCTGCTGTGCTGTGTCCCCATGGTCACGCGACCGGTCCTGAAGGGGGACGCTTGCGACCTGACCAGCAGTATCGCTGTGCCACGTTGGCTCGGATGGGCGCGGTGGTTTTTTCCTACGACATGATTGGCTTTGGTGAATCGTTGCACCATGGCTGGAATCATAACCACCAGCAGGCGCTGACCCTGCAAACGTGGAGCAGCATGCGAGCCATTGACTTTGTTCAGTCTTTGAAGGATGTCGATGACAAGCGGATTGGCGTCACAGGCTGCTCGGGCGGAGGAACGCAGACCTTTCTGCTGACCGCCGTTGATGATCGGGTCACCGTCTCGGTGCCCGTGGTGATGGTATCTGCCCATTTCTTTGGTGGCTGTCATTGCGAAAGCGGTATGCCTATCCACAAGACACCGGAACTTGAAACCAACAATGCCGAAATCGCAGCGCTTGCTGCGCCTCGACCTTTGTTACTGGTATCCGTGGGTGGCGATTGGACGAAGAACACACCCGTTGTCGAATACCCCTACATCCGTGACGTCTACACACTGCATGGAAAGGCATCGAATGTCGAGAACGTGCATTACCCGGGGCGCAAGCACGGCTATCAATACCTCAAGAGACAGGCGATGTACCCCTTCCTGGTCAAGCACCTGAAACTCAACCCGGCAGGCCTCTTTGACACGAACACCGAATTGTACGACGAGACCGGTACCACACTTGAAACGCCGGAACAGATGTACGTCTTTGATCAACTGCGCCCCTATCCGGAAACCGCTCTCAAACCTGGAAGTCAAGTTTCTCTCTAGGCTGTTCACGTTTTGCGTGGTTGTCACGGCAGCAGGAACGGAAATCTTTGCGCCGCATGGCACCACGCCATCCACCCTCCGTTGGTGATCATTCGACGGATCAAACCAGGCCATTTCCACCAACCTAACGTCACCATGACTCAGAGCAGAATGCTGTCCACCATCCTGGCAATCCTGTCAATTCTGGCCGCAGATGCAGGTTTCAGCTTTGCACAGCAGAAGTCTGCAAGCGACATTGATCTCAGCGTGATGAGCTTCAATATCCGCAACGGCAGGGCGAACGATGGTGAGGACAGTTGGAAGCACCGCAAAGAATTTGCTGCTGAGGTGATCCGTGATGCGAAGCTTGATGTGGTGGGTTTGCAGGAGGCCTTTCGATTCCAATTGGATGATCTCCGCAAACAGTTGCCGGAGTTTCAGGAAGTTGGTGAAGGCCGGGACGGCGACACGAAGGGTGAGTACTCGGCGATCCTTTATCGCGGCAGTCGCTTCACTGCGTTGGGTTCAGGAACGTTCTGGTTGTCAGACACACCCGAGGTGAAATCCAGGCACTGGGGCAACCGTTATTTGCGAATCTGCACGTGGGTCCGACTGAAGGACAAGAACACGGGCCGGTGTTTCCATGTGTACAACACCCACTTTGATCATCAGTCACAAAATGCCCGTCTGAAATCGGCACAGCTGATTGCACAACGAATCAGCAACCGAGAGCACAAGGAACCATTTCTGCTCACGGGTGACTTCAATGCTGACGAGGACAACCCGGTGGTGCTGTATCTCAAAGGCAAAAACCCTGCTTTGCCGGATAGTCCGATCACGCTCGTCGACACTTTTCGAAAGCTGCACCCGAATGAAAAGTCCGTGGGAACGGGCGGTGGATTTGAAGGTCGTGCAGACGGCAAAAAAATCGATTACGTATTTGTTCATCCAGACACGGAAGTGATCAGCGCCAGGATCATTCGAACAGAACGCGATGGGCGTTACCCATCAGATCACTCACCCGTCACCGCAGAAATTCGCCTGCTGGCGAATTGACGAAATCCACTCTCGATGGCTGAATGTTCTGCGCGCGGTTGCTTGCCGAACTCTCCGCGGTCCTGATGAATGCCGAGCGACGGCACCCAATGCTCCGTTGGATCAAAGCCCGAATTCCCGAAGCTGGATCGTCTGGAATACCATGTCCGCTCGTGATGACTCGTAGAGGATTCCGAGCGTCTTGTCATTGACCATGACCAGAGAGCTGTAGGCTCCCCCGGTCTCATCCAATGAAATCTTTTTGCTCCAGCTTTTTCCATCATCCAGGCTCATTTGCACCGTCATGTTTCTCCGTTTCGATTTATTCCGGGGATTGGAGAAAAACAGCACGGTGCGTCCGTCCTTGAGTTGATGGGAGATCAAACTGGCCATGCACACTGGCTCTGGAAGACTGCCGTGGTCCGAAGCATGGACTTTCCATGAAGCACCCAGATCACTTGTTACGCTAACGGCACGACCATTCGTTTCGCTCTTGTCACTTCGGTTTCGATTGTCACGCATATTCAACATCAGATCACCGTTTGAAAGTTCGGCAACGGAACATTCAGTGGTATCGGATCTCGCGGGACTGGAAAGTGTCCATGTCCGCCCGTGATCCGTACTCCACATCAGATTTGAAAATGGCAAACCTGTTTCGTCACGTCCGTCGGTGGGCATGACCAACGTTCCATCCCTCCGTGTGATTCCATTTCCGGGGGCAGGGGCGAACAGATACCAGGCAGGATTCTTGAGCTGGGTTGTCCAGTTTTCGGGTTTCGTCCATGTCCTTCCATCGTCCTGGGATCGCACCATCATGAACTGGGAAGACTGATGCAGTTTCAACCCTGGCTCAGAACCTCGATCGCGCCACTGGTGCGTCCCTGGCTTTCCATGCGTCCATACGGCGCTGACAAATACTTCGCCCGTGGTTTTGTCAACCAGGATATTTGGATCGGAGCACCCATTCTGATCTTCCGGCAAGCCGCCAAACGTCCCCATGTCCATGATCGGACGTGGCGGTTCCCATGTCTTGCCGCCATCTGTGGAACGCGAAAGGCCAATGTCCATGTGCCCCTGCAGGTCCCGACGACTGCGATAACGCATATCGTAAACCGCCAGCAAAGTCCCGTCGTTGGTGACGGCAATCGCGGGGATCCGAAAGGTGTGACAACCGGCATCTCCCTGGTGGTGGATCACAACAAAGGGTCGGTTGTCCTGAGCATGGACGAACGAGTTCAGCACCCAGAAAATCAGCAACACCTGCAACAACTTCATCATTCTTCCTCTCTGGAAACACGGGGACATGATTGAACGCTTGCTCGCTGAGCCATGGTCTTGTCCCGGGTTCATTGGTTTCTCGACTGGCAACGCCTGCACTGCTTCATTCAGGCTCATGGACTCAGCAATAACCAGGGCAGAAAGAGTTTCGGGATCGCGCAGATGAAAACACCACTAGCCCCACAGGTGATTCCGACCACTCGCATCGCAGAACCGGACTGATAGGCGGGTGCAATTTGCTGTGGGTCTGCGTTCCAGAGCCTGCCCCACCACCGGTAAAGCGACCAGGCTGATTTCGGGAACAGCAAGTGAAAGAAGCCCAGCAAAGCCAGTGGCCCACCGATGCTAATGCACAAGCCCCAGACAATGATTGACGTAACAGTTTCCATGGTTCATTCCGTTTCCGACGACATCCACACCGGCAAATTTTATTCGCCTGTTGAATTGGTCTCATTTGCAGCTGATCAAGGCGCAGAATATATATATTGAATGTCATTGGCTTGCACCACCGTGCTGCTTTCGGCTCGATCCAAAATGCAACAGTCGCACGCCAACTCGCACTCGGATCGACAATCGACGCTTGCAGCAAGTTCCAGTTTGAATTCTCACAGTGGGGGCAGCGACTGTTCGGGCCTGAGGTCGATGTAGCTTTCCGCGGGCTGTGGATTGCCGCGAACACGAAAGACGTCGACCCAGTGTTGGTCGATATCAACGGTGACCGTGGCAGCATTGGCGTAACGCATTGTATAACCCGCCCGACGTCGCCCGGACTGATTGGATTCCGACCCGTGAATGATGTAGGAATCATGGATCGACAAGTCGCCCGACTTGAGCTCGATTGGAACCGCCTGCCCCTTTTGAAGCTGGCTGACTGCCACGGTTGTTCCCAGTAGATCCTCACCACCGGTCGAAATCTTTTCCAGATCGGGATGATTGGCCTGAGTGCATGGAATCACATTCATGCAGCCATTGTCGACATCCGCATCATCAATGGCCAACCAGACGGTGCAAACATCGGTTCCCTGCACGGAGTGCCAGTAGGTGTTGTCCTGATGCCAAGCAACGGGCAAGCCATCGGTGGGTCGCTTCACGATCAGGTGTGACATGATCAAAATCAAATCCGGCCCCAGAATTGCCTCGACGGCATCGAGCACCCGGGGATGACGGCAAAGTTCAAGCCACGGTTCTCCTCCCGCTTTTGCATGAGGTTCAACCAGGAACTCCGGACGTGCATCTGCCTCGACCTGTTCTCCATCTTTATAAACCATCATTCTGGCCGGCATCGCCTGCAGGAGATGGTCCAAATCCTGCCGGGCAGCATGGACCGCGTTTTCCCCCAGCACTTCCCGAAACACGCAATAACCGAGCGTGCTGTATTTCGACGGATCTTGATTGAGTTGCTGCATGTTGATTCCTGACGGACGAAGTACGAAAGCCGACTCGGGAAGCAAACGACCAGTGAAATTGACGACAACGGGCAGGCTCATTGACAACCACAAGCAAGCCACCCCACATCAGGGTAAACTATCAGCTGTACTGTGGCTTCAGGAGTACGTAAATTGGAAAGATTGCAGTCACATTTCATTTCCTGATTTCCTCGGGTGCCATGCCGGTTCGAAATATCTCCACGCTCTCGATATTGTGTTGCACGGTCTTGTGTTGCACGATATTGCCTTGTGCGATGCCGCTGGGGTGGGCAACGGATCAGGAAGAGTTCTTCGAATCACGCGTCCGCCCACTTCTGATTCGCAAGTGTTACGAGTGCCACCGTCGAAAAGCCGAAGGCGGTCTGCGGCTTGATTCTCTCAAAGCCATCCTCATGGGTGGTGCATCCGGCCCGGCCATCATCCCCGGGAAACCTGAGCAGAGTCTGTTATGGCAAGTCATTTCCCAGCAGCACGCTAAGATCGCGATGCCCCCTGCCGAGCCCTTGAAAGCTGGTGAGGTAAGAGTATTCACAAAATGGATCGCGGAAGGTGCAGCGTGGCCGCAGGCGATTCGTTCATCCAGGGCTGGCCCAGACCCACACGGGATTACTGATGATGAGCGTCGTTTCTGGTCTTTCCAGTCGTTACGCCCAACTGAGATCAACAAAGCCAAAGCGTCACTCGACGATTCAGCCAGAAATCCGATTGATACCTTCCTCACACAGGCGCATCAGGAACGAGGTCTCATTGCCAACGGCCCGGCAGCACCGCCTGCGCTGATCCGGCGAATGACCTATGACCTGACGGGTTTACCTGTGGCACCCAACGAGAGCGCTGAGTTTACAGCTCATGCCTTGAAAGATCGGAAACAGGCCATTGATGATCTGGTGACCCGCTTGCTGTCATCGCCCCACTACGGCGAACGCTGGGGCCAACACTGGCTTGATCTTGTCCGCTATGCGGATACAGCCGGGGACGCAGCTGATTTTCCAATTCCGGAAGCCTACAAATATCGCAACTATGTGATTTCCGCCTTCAATGATGACAAGCCCTATGACCAATTCATCAGGGAACAGATCGCTGGTGATCTGTTGCCAGCGAACGATGACGACCAAGGCTGGCAACAAACCATTGCAACCGGTTATCTGACGATTTCACGTCGGATTGGGGTGAGTCCGCAGAACCAACTGCATATCACGATCGAAGACACTCTGAATAATCTTGGAAAAACTTTCCTCGGTCTTTCCATTGGTTGTGCGCGGTGCCACGACCACAAATTCGATCCCATCCCCACGGCTGACTACTACGCCTTGTACGGGATCTTTTCCAGCACGATCTATCCACACGCAGGTGCCGAACACAAACCTTATCGCCAGGACTTTGTTTATCGGGTTGGGGACAGGGAGGCAAACGAGACTCTGGCCGTTTTTCGTAACGAATTGAACAAACTTCGAAAGCAGGAAAGAGCCGCCTTCGAGCGGTACCGTGCCTTTCAGACGGAACCCATCAAGATTCCCGGTTACAACCGCGACACGGCATGGCAGGAGGTGCTGGAATTGCGGAGTCAGATCGCCGTGCTCGCCGAAACATTCCCCCCCCTCGAAACCGCCTATGCAGTCAGGGAAGGAGACGCGGGAAATGCCGCCATCCATCAACAAGGCAACCCCAAAGCCTTGGGGCCGATGGTACAGCGTGGTTTCCTGCAAGTCCTGGGTGGACAGACGCTGGAGAACCCATCGGAGCAGAGTGGACGACTCCAATTGGCAGACTGGATCGCAGATGCCGACAATCCGTTAACCGCACGAGTGATCGCCAATCGCGTATGGCACCATCACTTTGGTCGAGGAATTGTGAGTTCGACAAGTGATTTTGGTGTGCGGGGCAAAGAGCCTTCCCATCCGGAACTGCTCGATTTTCTGGCGGCCTATTTGATCCACAACGATTGGTCCATCAAAAAACTGCACCGATTGATCCTTACCTCCGATGCCTACCAACGCGCCAGTCAGCATGTCGCTGGGAATGCAGAGATCGATCCTGACAACATCCATCTGTGGCGAGCGAATCGCCGCCGCCTTGATGCAGAACAGCTGAGAGATTCCGTCCTTGCAATCAGCGGTAAACTTGACCTGAGCCCCGCGCAGGCCCATCCCCTGCCGCACTATCTGACCTATTACTTTCGGCAACACGAACCGTACGTCGGGGATTTTGAGAGTGACCAACGTACCATTTATCTTTTTCGCCAACGGATTCGAAAAAACATCTTTCTGGATACGTTTGATGCGCCGGACGGCAACTTGCATGTCGGTGTGCGGCGTCCCACAACCACCAGTTTGCAATCGCTGTACTTCATGAACTCGGCGTTCATTCTGGACGAAGCAAACCGCATTACATCACGCATGCTCGATGCCAATCCGGATGCCAGCACTCGTGTTGCCTGGTGTTATCAAACGTTTTTTGGCAGGCAACCTGAAGCGTCGGAAACAGAGCAAACCCAACAACTGATCGCCACAGCCAGCACGACCTCGGGCGAGCACACCGCATGGTCGAGCCTCATTCGTGCCATGCTGTTCAGCAATGAATTCCTTTTTGTGGACTAAAAGATCATGACAATCCATCGACGTCGCTTCCTGCGATCTTTGGCTGGCAGTGGCCTGTTGCTGCCCGGGATGTTGTCCGAACTCATGGCCAACGAAGCGTTGCCTGATACTGATCCGCTCGCCCCGAAGCCCACTCATTTCGCAGCAAAAGCCAAACGAGTCATTTTCCTGTTCATGACGGGTGGGGTTTCCCATGTCGATACTTTTGATCCCAAACCGGTCCTGAATTCACGGCATGATCAGAAGCATCGGGATCGAAACTTTTACAAAGGAAGCGGGTGGAAGTTTCGGCCCTATGGAAAATGTGGAACGGAAGTCAGTGATCTGTTCCCACACATCGGAAGTCAAGTCGATGACATTTGCATGATTCGTTCCATGACGAATCTGAATGGCGATCACTTTGGCGCGACGATCGGAGTGCATACGGGTTCGGCAACGTTCAATCGCCCAAGCATGGGATCATGGATCAGTTACGGATTGGGGACCGAGAATGCAAATCTTCCTGCATTCATGGTGATCTCGGCAGGACTGCCTTATGCGGGAGGCCAGGTCTGGGGATCCGACTTCCTGCCGGCCGTCCATCAGGGCACACGGGTCATTCCCGGAAACGAACCGATCGCCAACATGCACCGCCGTCTGGAGACGGCAGAATTGCAGCGGACGGAACTCGACATGCTCTCCTATTTCAACCAGCAACATCTCAAAGACCGTGCCGGGGATTCACAACTCAGTTCGCGGATCAAATCATTTGAAACGGCTGCGGGCATGCAACTGGAAGCGCCGGAATTATTTGACGTACGCCAGGAATCACAGACAACGCTGGATCTTTACGGGCTCGATCCTGACGACACGTCCAGTTTTGCTTGGCAATGTCTCGTTGGCAGACGCATGGTGGAACGAGGCGTCAGGTTTGTCGAACTCATTGACGGTGACAGTGGCGTCGACCGCAACTGGGACGCGCACGCTGAATTGACCAAATACGATCGCCTGGCTCGTAACGTGGATCGCCCGATTGCCGGCTTATTGCAGGACTTGAAACTGAGAGGCATGTTCGACGACACGTTGGTCGTTTTTACCACGGAATTTGGGCGCAGCCCATTCGTGGCATCACCGGGAACCGATGGGCGAGGTCACCACTCGCGAGTTTACAGCACGTGGCTTGCGGGTGCTGGCATCCGTGGTGGCATCGTCCACGGCAGCAGCGATGATCTGGGAGACAACCTCGGTGATGACGAAGTGAATGTCCATGATCTGCAGGCAACGATTTTGCACCTGCTTGGAATGGATCATGAAAGACTGACCTATCGGCATGCCGGTCGCGATTTCAGACTGACCGATGTGCACGGGAAAGTGGTTCACAAGCTGCTGGCCTGAAAACCACTGTTTTCTTTCCGCAGCGGGTCAACACGGAAAACCTGACCGGCAGCTGAGGGTATTGCAGGCGTTTTCAGGCTCAAATGCGTTCCCCGCTTGCTCCGACGACCCCAGATGGGCGGATTTCCGTGCGTCGCGCGGGCAATTTTTGCCTCGCTCACACAAGACGCTGGCGGTTCAGACATTAGACTATGGGAGTCTGATTCCCACCAATTTCCCACCTTCGTCTGACGGAACTGATGAGACCTTTTCCCCGTAGTCAATGGCTTCAGGATCCTGCCAGCAGTGTGATGTTCTGCGGTGCCGTGATCGCGATCCTTGGCTTGAGCGCGCCCGGTTTGATTGCAGAAGAGTCCAAGCCCACTGTTGATTTCAGTCGCGACGTTCTGCCGGTACTTTCCGAGCACTGCTTTCAGTGCCACGGTCCTGATGAAGCGACTCGCGAAGCAGGCTTGCGGTTGGATCAACAGGACGGAATTCTGGCAAAAGGAGATTCCGGCATCGCGGTAGTGGTGCCTGAATCCGCAGAGACCAGTGAGCTGGTACGCCGGATCATCAGTGATGATCCGGATCTTCTGATGCCACCTCCCGATTCGGGAAAGAAACTTTCAGCGACTGACATCGACCAACTCAAGAAGTGGGTCGACGACGGTGCTCAATGGTCTGTGCATTGGGCCTATGAAAAGCCAAAACCAGGTGACCTTCCTGATCCCGTAGAAACCTGGCAACACAATAACCCGATTGATCTCTTTATCCATCAAGGCCTGAAGAATTCCGGTTTGTCACCCTCGGAACCTGCCAGCAAGGAAACCCTGATCCGCCGAGCGACCCTGGACCTGACCGGGTTGCCTCCCACGATTCCAGAAATTGACCAGTTTCTGGCCGATGACTCACCCGACGCTTTCGAGCGTGTCATTGATCGCGTCATGGAATCTGCTGCCTACGCAGAACACATGACACGGGTCTGGCTGGACTCAGCACGCTACGCGGACACCCACGGTCTGCACCTTGATAACGAACGTTCCATCTGGCCCTACCGTGACTGGGTCATCGATGCGTTCAAGAAGAACATGCCGTTTGATCAATTCACCATCGAACAGATTGCCGGCGACCTGCTTCCGGAACCAACGCTGCAGCAGCGTATCGCAACGGGTTTCAATCGCTGTAATGTCACGACCAGCGAAGGAGGTTCAATCGACGATGAGTATTACGTCCGGTATGCCGTGGACCGTGTCGAGACAACCTCCACGGTCTGGTTGGGTCTGACCTCCGGTTGCGCGGCCTGCCATGACCACAAGTTCGACCCGCTGACGCAAAAGGAGTTCTATCAGATGTTCTCCTACTTTTTCAGTTTGACCGAACGAGCGATGGATGGAAACAACCTGTTGCCGCCTCCGGTTGTTAAGGTTCCCAGCGAAGAACAGACTGTACTGAAGAACAAGTACCAGCAGGAAGTCACGGCACTGAACAGCAGGATCAAGGAACAGCTTGGCAGCATCGAATACAAAGATGCTCTGGCCGATGCAACTCTGGGTGAATTGGAACTGGGTGATGCGATCTGGTTCGACGACGCACTGCCACCGGGAGCGAAACCACAGGGAGACGGACCCTACCAATGGAAATTCGTGACGGCGCCAGAGCATCCCGTCCACAGCGGGAAGAATTCAAGTCTTCGCACGGGTACCGCGTTGACGCAACATTTCTTTGACGGCGCCAATCCTAAACTCAAGATCGGTAATCCGGGACGCCTGTTTGCTTATGTCTATTTGGACCCGGAAAATCCCCCCGAAACCATCCAACTGCAGTTCAATGATGGTTCCTGGAATCACCGCGCTTACTGGGGGGCGGACAAGGCACACGGAGCAGGTCAGAAAGGCCCCGCCAATTTTCATGCAGGCGAGCTTCCCGAAACGGGAAAATGGGTGCGTTTGGAAGTTGACGCCGCATCGGTTGGACTGAAACCGGAATCAGAAATCAACGGATGGGCATACACCCAATTCGGTGGAACGGTGCACTGGGATGCTGCCGGCGTTGTCTCGCTGGAACCACTGCCAGCGGAACAACTGGCGTCACTGAATTTGTGGAAGCAGTATCGCAAGAAAGTGACGTCGCCACCGATTCCGCCTGAGATTCAGAAAATTCTTGATCTGGAAGCCGAGAAGCAGAACGAAGACCAACTTCGCAAGGTTCAGGAGTACTACCTCCAGAACGTTCATCCGGCCCATGCAGAGTCGTTCGCAAAGATGCGAACGGATATTGAAGCTGCCAAGAAATCGTTGGCCGATGTTGAAAAATCGATTCCTGCCACGTTGGTCATGGAGGACCGCAAGGAACCGCGACAGGCTCATGTGCTGGAACGCGGACAGTACACCGAAAAACGCGAAGCCGTCTCGTCGTCGGTTCCGCAGTGGATCGCTCCGCTGCCTGAGGGTGTGCCCAACAACCGCCTCGGACTCGCTTCGTGGCTGGTCAATCCTGACAATCCGTTGACCGCCCGCGTCACCGTCAACCGCTTCTGGTTGCAGCATTTTGGTACCGGACTGGTCAAAACAGCAGAAGACTTCGGCATCCAGGGCGAGCAGCCATCACATCCCGAATTGCTCGACTGGCTGGCACTTCAGTTCGTCCAGAGCGGTTGGGATATGAAACAATTCCACAAGCTGATCATGATGTCAGCGACGTATCAACAGTCGTCTCACGTCACGCCTCAGCAGCTGGAAAAGGATCAGGAGAACCGCCTGCTGTCGCGTGGGCCGCGATTCCGTCTTGATGCCGAAGTGATCCGTGATACCGCCTTGGCAACCAGTGGCCTGTTGGTCCGTGAAGTGGGCGGAAAGAGCGTTCGACCGTACCAACCATCCGGGCTCTGGAAAGCCGTTGGATTTGGTGGCAGCAACACATCCGTGTTTGCTCAGGACAAGGGAGAAAAACTCTATCGACGAAGCATGTATACCTTTTGGAAGCGGACTTCACCGCCACCGTCGATGTCAACCTTTGACGCTCCGGATCGTGAAACATGCCAGGTTCGACGAGCCCGCACCAACACGCCTTTGCAATCGTTGGTATTGATGAACGATGTCCAATTCTTCGAAGCCGCTCGAAAACTTGCCGAACGCGTGATGCTGGAAGCGGGCCCCAAACCGGAAGACCGTTTTGTGTTTGCTTTCCGTACAACGACCTCCCGATTCCCAGAGCAATACGAAAAAGATTCGTTGATGCAACTGCAGAAGGAGTATTTGGAAGAATTCCAGAAGGAGTCTGGAAATGCTGAAAAACTTCTCTCTGCCGGCGAATCCCCGCGTGACACAAAGCTGCAACCTGCCGAACTCGCTGCCTGGACCATGATCTGTCACCTGCTGCTGAACCTTAGCGAAACTGTAACCCAAAACTGAAGTCGCCATGAATCCGCTACGTGAAGCCAAATTGATCGAAACACGCCGTCACTTCTTTGGTCGCGGCGCTGCGGGCATTGGGACCGCTGCATTGGCATCACTGTTGAACCGGAATGCCGATGCAGCAACCTCCGCGCAAGGGGCGGCAGACCGCATCGGCGGGATGCCGGGCATTCCCCACTTTGCGCCCCAAGCCAAGCGTGTGATTTATCTGTTCATGTCAGGTGCCCCCAGTCAATTGGACATGTGGGATTACAAGCCCAAAATGAATGAATGGTACGACAAGGACTTGCCAGATTCGATCCGTAATGGGCAACGGATCACGACCATGACCTCGGGACAAAAACGTTTTCCCATTGCCCCCTCGACATTCAAATTTTCGCAGCATGGCAAAGAGGGTGTCTGGATCAGCGAGTTGCTGCCACACACGTCCAAAGTGGTGGATGATCTGGCCGTGATCAAAACCGTCAACACCGAAGCGATCAATCACGATCCGGCCATCACCTACATTCAAACCGGAAGCCAGCTTCCCGGCCGACCCAGTGCCGGTGCGTGGCTGTCTTATGGTTTGGGAAGCATGAATGAAAACCTGCCCTGTTTTGTCGTGCTGCATTCAACCGTCAATGGTGGCTTTGGTGGGCAGGCTCTTTACGCTCGGCTGTGGGGTGCCGGTTTCCTGTCAACACGCCACCAGGGTGTCAGCCTGCGATCCACCGGTGATCCTGTTCTTTACCTTTCCAATCCTGAAGGGATGAGCGAAAGCATGCGGCGACGCATGCTCGATGAACTCGCCAAACTCAATCGGCACCGCTATCAGGAGGTTGGCGATCCAGAGATCCAATCACGGATCGCGCAATACGAAATGGCCTATCGAATGCAGACTTCGGTTCCTGAATTAGCTGACATTTCGGATGAGCCGCAACATGTGCTTGATATGTATGGTCCCGAAGTCAAAACGCCTGGGACTTTCGCTGCCAACTGCTTGCTGGCTCGCCGGATGGCAGAGCGGGGCGTCCGATTCACCCAGGTTTTCATTCGTCAGTGGGACCAGCACGGAAACCTGCCGAAAGACATCCGGCGTCAATGTGGCATCGTGGATCAACCTTGTGCCGGATTGCTCCGTGACCTCAAACAGCGAGGAATGCTGGATGATACGCTGGTGATTTGGGGAGGTGAGTTTGGACGTACGATTTATTGCCAGGGCGGTTTGACGAAAACAAATTATGGGCGTGATCATCACCCCCGCTGCTATACCAAGTGGATGGCAGGGGGAGGCGTCAAACCGGGGATTGTCTACGGCGAAACGGATGATTTCAGCTACAATGTGGTCGACAAACCTGTCCATATTCATGACTTGAATGCCACGATTCTCCATTGTCTGGGAATCAATCATGAGCAACTGACGTTCAGGCATCAGGGACGGGATTTCCGCCTTACCGATGTGCATGGAAACGTGGTTCATGATTTGCTTGCCTGACACAACCGCGTTGGCTGGTCGAACGCTCTGGAATCGGCAGCCGAGCAGGTTGAAAGACCCCAGGGGTGATCAGGATTGTTACGCCTTTTGGGCGCAACCGCCGGGCTGCTACGGTCTCTTTGTGGTGGGTTGCGGTTCACCTTTGGTTGGCTGAGGATCTCCCGTGGCGCCTCGATAGAATTCTGATTACCCTCAGGCGTTCGAAGTTGACACTGAACTCTGAAAACTTATCGATACAAGAACAAAGGATCAGACTCTTGCGTTCCCTCTTGACGTTATGCTTCGTGCTGTTGACGGTTCATTATCTTCCCGCAGCGACCCAAGTGACGGAATCCTCTCAGGGGGCTGTCGGTTCCGGGAAATCGTTCGTCTACGAAGGCACGGTACAGCTGTCTGCCGAAGGCCTCTGGGAAATCCGCAGCCTGGCAAACCATGAATTCGTGCGTGAAATCTACCTTTTGCCTTCAGGATCATGGCAGGCACGCCAACTGGGTAAACGGATGTACGCGGTGCTCGAAGCGAATGCCATCTCCAAAGGTCGGTGGAATACCAGGGCAGCGTACTCAGCCTGCCGTGATTTTGCCTTCAAGGGAAACAAGGTGGGGCCGTCCAGTCTGGAGGAATTGGGAAAGCAACCCGAGTGGACTGATACCGTAAAGTCCTGGACGTCTGTGGGTTCGTGGGATGACGACCTGCTGAGTATGATGGGTAAGACGGTCAAGGGACCTTTCATCTATCTGATCCCTGACGTGAAGTTCGATTTCGTCAACGAGCCGTATGGATCCCCACGCAATGGATTCACGCCACCGGACCGATGGATTGTTCCCCGCAAGAATCGACGCATCCTGGCGTTTGAATTACAACCGTTTGTCAATGATGGGAAACATTGGGTCTTGTTCACGGATGGATCCTGCGAGCGTGTTGAGATCGATCGCGACTTGATCCAGAAGACCGGTCAAAAGATTCATCCGATCGTCTCTGACAATGAACGCAGAAATGCGAACGAGAGGAAGAACATTGTCTACCGGGTCATTGCTTTGACGAACGGTCAAGATGATCAGGTCATCAGTTTCGAGGCTCGCAATCATGTGCTTGGCGAAACCCAGCAACTTCAATGGAAACTCGGCGCGGCCAGAAAAACACTGGATCATCCCCGCGAAGCTCTCATGCAGGCGCGAGCAGGCATCTGGAACCCCTATCTGATCGCGGGTAACGGAGGTGTTCTGCAGACCTGGGCCGGTGCAGAGAGTGGACGTCCACCGAGACGCAACCGTGGCCGCAGAGCATCGGTTTTTTCCGTGCTGGGGGGGCGTGCTGCAGTCGAGGAAACGCTGCAAATGCAGACGTTGGCAGTTTCCGATGCAGAAGAAGCGCAGGTGATTGATATCGACTCGATTCAAGGTGTTTCCGTCAAATCCCATCCTTTCAAGGACATGCTTGGGGGCAATCCTGGTGGTCAGTTGGAACTTGCCCGATACGCACCGCAGGATCAGTTCTTTCTCTATCTTGGCAAACCCGCTGCCGTCGCAACGATGCTGGACGCTGGGGCACCTTTCATTGCCTCGGTCGGTTCGGCGTTGACTGGCAACGCACTGAATTACGGGCTCGAAAAACGCTATCTCGAACGTCTGGGGATGAATCGCGACCAACTCAATGCGATTCTCAAAACAGGCCTGGTCCGTGAAATGGCACTTTTCTGTCCCGACTTGTTTTTCATTGATGGGACCGAACTGACGGTCATTGCCAGAGTTGAAAAACCGGAACTGCTGCAACGGCTTGTCCGTTTGTTGAACCCAGCCGGCAGGACTTCCGATTCGATCATCGAGTTGCCCGGGACAGGAAAACCCGCTTTTCTTGCGATGCGAGAGGAGTTGCTGTTTCTTGGCACTAACCGAGGCGAATTGAATAAAGCGTTGGCACTGCACGCGAGCGATGGCAAGGGAAGCCTGGGCGACAGCGATGAATTCCGTTACATGCTGACTCAACTCGGGATCAGCAACAAGACACGGGGTTATGCCTATTTTTCTGACCCCTTTGTCCGCAGGTTGGTGGGGCCGCGGGTAAAAATCGCACAGTTGCGAAGAATGCTGGCCAAAGGAAAAATGGAAACACTGACCGCACAGGCAATGCTTGCGCGACTTGATGACCCGGAAGCCAGGATGGATCTCAAGCGACTGGTTGCCAGCGGATATGTACCCGAAAGTATGACCGGTCAGGGGTATTCTCTGGATGCTTCGGGTCTTGTCCATTCCGAGGTGTATGGCACGCTCGCCAACATGCGTTCCCTGTCCGAGATTCCGGTTCAGGACATTACCGATGGTGAAGCGAAAGCCTACCGCGAATACCTGCAGAACTACTCGAATTACTGGCGACGGTTTTTTGATCCGATTGCCATCCGATTGGATGAAGCCACCCCGGATCAACTGGAACTGTCGACCTTCATTCTGCCGTTGGTCGACAACTCGATTTACAACAGCCTGCGAAACGCTTTGGAATCAAACGCCGAGGGCCGCACTCTGTCGGTTCCCGTTATCGAACCGACACCGGTCGTCAAGTTTTCGGTCAATCTGTCAGATCAGGCATGGCAAAACTTCACGAGAGCCTTTTCTGATCTGTTTACCAGATACTCGGGGACGAGCTCGTCGCTGCTCGATGACCTTGGCCCCAGCCTGCACTTGGCAATCTTTGATTCTGATCCGGTCATTGCACTTGGCAGCGGCGACGTCTTTGGGTCGTTTGGTTCATCTGTTCTGGGAGGTAATGATGACTCGATGCTGATGATTCCCATCGGTTTGTCGATGCTGACCCGACCCTGCAGCATTCTGGTGGAGACCCAGAATCCAGAGCGTACGGCACAACTCATGCGTCAGGCAGCGGCCAAGAGCCGATCCAATGACAGTTGGGATGATTTTGAGGTCCAGGTTTTTCAGGTTGGCGAGCGGGACGAATGGGTTTGGATGATGGATGTGATGGGTGTGGTCAAATTACGGTATGGGATCGAAATCATCGATCGCTACATTGTCATCCGCAATATCCCATGGTCGAGCGAAGAGCGGATCCTGCGTGTTTCACCATCCGAGTTGAATGCTGCGGCATTGCAGGTCAATCCTGCTGCCTGCATCGAACAGTTGCCCGGGTTGTTTGCTGCGGCTTCCGATGCGAATTCGCGAGTCGCCATGTCGGGGCTTGGACGCCTTTTTCCCTTCATGATTGGGCAGCAGAAAACAACTGCAGAAGCCACGGCGGAGCACGAGCGTCTGTTGGGTTTTTATCCCAAACGGGTTGCCGGCGATCATTGGATCTGGAAAGACTATCACCTTCGCAGTCAGGACTACGGCGAACCTGTGCGGCAACGGCAACCCGTTTTCGACCCTGAAAAACCATTTGGTTTGATGGAGCAGATTGATTTTCTGCGTCTTGAAATGCAGTTTGAAGACGACGGACTTCGCAGTTCGATTCGATGGCGAACGCGACGGGCTGCCGCAGTCCGAATCGACCTGACAGACCTGTCCGGTAATCTGATCACTGGAATCGCAGCGGGCGAAGAGTTTCTGATTAAATTCATTGCTGAGGATTCCCGGCCGTTCATTGACAGGGACGGCGTCTATGGTGCCTTCGCTGATATCAGTTATGACGCGACGCTGATCCAGCCAAAACCGGGCAGCATGATTGAGCACGACTCTGCCTTCACGCTGACCCGGAAAGGGACCCATGAAACCGGTTTGATCAACGAATTAGGCGCGGTTTCGTCAGCCACCTCAGCCACCGGCCTTTCGGAGAACCTGATTGCCACGGTACGGATGGAAGCGCTTGCCACGGGCAACGTGAATATCATCAGCAGTCCCGCTGACGACCTCTCGAGCGAGTTCCTGCTGTTCGGTCTGGACAACACATTGCCAGCCTCGGCGGTTGCCTATGGGAGTTCCAGTCTTGCAATCGGGCAATCCCCCTAGGACCTGCAAGGGGGCCAAGTCAGATCGCACGGAATTCCCGGCTGGGATCTCGGCTTGGAGGACGGTTTCGGTCACAATGTCAGGCAATGGAATCCCTGATCCCGTGAATCGAACGAATTTGATTGACTGAAACTGATGGACGAAATCGTCTACTACGA
>JACLAC010025418.1_pt1 | contig 41545 bp, 37 predicted proteins | sample 8027881 | NCBI WGS metagenome assembly JACLAC01 (sample SAMN15725517, study PRJNA655200) | protist metagenome | isolation source: fluorescence activated cell sorting (FACS) single amplified genomes of... | place: Spain: Blaines Bay Microbial Observatory, Mediterranean Sea | collected 2016-01-19 | reverse complement strand
CAGACGTGGTGCTACCTGCAACAAACTTTCTAGAACACGATGACTGCTATTCAGCTGCAGGCCATACTTTTTTTCAGATCACCAAGGCAGTTGTGCCACCGGTTGGTGAGTGTCGGTCCAACCATCAGGTGATTCAGGAACTTGCTCTTCAACTAGAAGCGAGGCATCAGGGCTTTTTGAAAAGCGAATGGGAATTGATCACAGGCATGCTGGAAAAATCGGGCTACAAAGAAAAGATTCCACTCGAACAAAAAAGTTTTGAAATTGATTTAGATCTTGGTTTTCGAAAAATGCACTTTTTGGACGGCTTTGGTCATGAAGATGGGAAGTTCCATTTCAATGCAGATTGGACTCATTGGGGTCAAGGAAACCAAGAGATTCCAAAGCTCCCAGATCATTGGGAAGTGCGTGATAGTTTGTCAAAGGAAAAGCCGTATCGCCTGATTACACCTCCTGCAAGGTGGTTTCTAAACTCCACATTTAACGAGATGTCTCTATCTCAAGATCGGTTGACGTCTCCGAAAGCTTGGATGCATCCACAGGATCTGAAACAAGAGGGACTAGAAAATGTTGTGCAAGTTAAGCTAGGTAATGAGCGAGGTGAAATTGAGGTCGCTTTAGAAGCTAATCAGGATTTACAGCCAGGTTTGGTAGTGATTGAAGGGTTGTGGGCAAACCAAGCGTTCCCAGCTTCTAAAGGAGTAAACACTCTAACTTCAGCTGATGCAGCACTACCAAATGGAGGAGCTGTTTTTCACGATACAACTGTCTGGGTTAGAGCTTTCTGATCTGATCGTGGAATTCCGTAGTGAAATTTCAGAAAGAAAACTTTTGTGATCCTTTTCTTAAAATTTTATCTGTCAAGAACAATTATTTGAGTTTTTTTATGTCAGTAACATTTGACCAAGTAATTACGGATGTGGATCAGCATCTTTGGATTGATTCACTAGAACTAAATGAACAGAATTTATCCACGAACTCCTCATCAAATTGGGAAATTAAAAAATCTACCTTGCAGGGAGGTCTTCAGCAAGGGGTAGATTTAATTGAGGTGAATAATGGTGTTTTTTCTTTTGCTGTGGTCCCAACTCGAGGAATGGGGATTTGGAGAGGATCATATTCAGGTAAGACTCTGGGCTGGGACTCTCCAGTGAGGGACCTTGTGCATCCTGCCTTTATCGAACTCAATGATCGTGGTGGCCTTGGTTGGTTAAAAGGTTTTAATGAGTGGATTGTACGCTGTGGCCTGAGTAGCAATGGTGCCCCAGGTAATGATTTGATAGTTGATAATAATGGAAACAAAGCAGAGGTGTTTCTTCCACTCCATGGAAAGATTGCCAATATTCCAGCTCGGTTTGTTGAGGTTCAGGTTGAAGTCGGAACCTCAACAATTCTCAGGATTCGGGGTATTGTGGAGGAAACCATGCTTTTTGGCCCGGCACTTAGTTTAACAACTGAAATTTCAACAGAGCTGGGTTCAAACAAGCTGACCATTGTTGACGAAGTGACAAACCTAAACTCAACACCCGAAGAAATTGAAATGCTGTATCACTGCAACTATGGGCCTCCTTTCTTGGAGGAAGGTTCCAAATTGGTCGCTCCTGTAAAGCGCGCATCACCAAGAGATCGGCGTGCCCGTGAGAATGTAACTACGATGTCTGAATTCTGTGGACCTACGAACGGTTACGTAGAGCAAGTATATTTCTACGAATTATTGGGAGATTCTACGGGTGAATCAAAGGTGATGTTGCGAAATAAGGCAGGAAATCTCGGGACTTCGATAATTTTTTCTTTAGAACAAATGCCCTGCTTTTCACTTTGGAAGAATACAGCATCGCTCAAGAATGGATATGTGACCGGGTTGGAACCAGGATCAAATTTCCCAAACCCGAAGCGTTTCGAACGTGAAAATGGTCGAGTTGTCCTTTTGGAGCCTTTGCAGAGTAGAAAATATAAACTTTCTTTGGAGGTTCAAGTTGGGAGTGATGCCGTGAGAGAAGTTGAGAGGGAGATCAATCAGCTGCAAGGTTCAACATCCCCAGAGATTTTAGAATTTGCCCCTGAACATCTTTCAGCAGCTACCTAAGGTTATCTATGGTTCTAGGCTTTGAGGAAGATAATCCCCAGTGTTACCATTACGGCAGCCAATACTTTAATTAGATCTTTGCTCTCTTTGAGGATCAGGATTCCAAGCACTGAGGCCATGACCACACTCGATTCTCGAAGTGCTGCAACAAGCATGATGGGAGTAGATTCCATGGCCCAAAGCACAGATCCGTAGGCATAGGCAGCCAGTAACCCAGCCCAGACACCACTCCAGCCTAGCTTAATCAATCGTGGGATTGTATCGCCTCTGTAACAATAGAAGGCATAAGCTTGCACCATCAACATTTCTAAGAAGAAAAGCCAGCAGATATATCCAAGAACGTTCCCAGAATTTCTTACCCCAACCCCATCGATTAAGCTGTAAATACCGATGAAAACTCCAGTGCCAAGTGCATAAAAAATTGTTGCAGGCTGTTGTTGAAAATAACTAAAAGAACGCAGACTGAGGCTGAAGATTCCTCCAGCAATCAAAAAGAAAGCAAGTAACTGGAAGCCAGAGACGGATTCATTGAAGAAGATCAAGGATGCTAAAAAGACTACCATGGGCCCTGTACCTCTCAATATTGGATAAGCTTGACCAAGTTCTACGTTTCGATATGAAAAGGTCAAAAATACATAGTAAACGCCATGGACGACAGTAGATATAAGCAGCATAGGCCAAGCTGCTTCCTCAACAGGACCAATAAATGGAATGAGCCCCAAACCTAGTAAACCAGTAACCGTATGCATCGACATCATCATCATGAGCCTGCTCTCTGTTTGCTTTAGCAGCAAATTCCAGAGAGCATGAGAAAGTGCCGCGAATAATACGAGGGTTATGACAATGCCATTCACAGAGTGGCTAAGTTGAGAGTAGAAATAGAAAAGTTCATTAAGTTTTACATAATTCGATCAGGAAGCTTTCTTGAAAAATCTCATCTTGGTGGAGAATTCCCAAGTCGTGATCATTCTTCATTTCTTGAGAGACTTACCATATTCGTGAACAATAGATTACATAATCGAGTGAGGTCTTTGCTCGAACTAGACAATGCCAAAGTAAGTTCTCCCACTTCCATATAACAGAGATAAATTCAATGACGTCAGCTTCATTTTCTTACCCTGACTTTGAAAATGTAGAATTTCTAAAAGATCACGTCCAAAAAGTATTAAATTTTTACAGGGGAAGTGCCCTCGATCCAAGTGGTGGATTCTTTCACGGATTTCAAGACGACGGGACTCTTTTTGATAAAGATCTTAGACACATTGTTAGTTCTTGCCGTTTTATTTTCAACTTTGCAGGTGCATACTGCCGAGATGGGAACCCTGAGGACTTGGCGCTGGCAGAACACGGGCTAAGATTTCTGACTTCAGCTCATCGGATGCAGGATGGTTTTTATGCATGGGAATTAAAAGAAGGCCGAGTCAGCGATGGGACAGCAATGGCCTATGGTCACGCTTTTGTTCTATTTGCTGCTTCTCATGCGCTTCAAGCTGGGCTTACGTCCGCACGGTCTGTCCTCGATGAAGTATGGTCGTTGCTGGAAAAACATTTTTGGGAGCCAACACAAGGGGCTTATCTTGATGAATTGAGTTGGTCAGGAAGGGATCCCGATAGCTATCGCGGACAGAACGCCAATATGCACATGTGTGAAGCTTGTCTAGCAGCCTGGAAAGCAACGAGTGAGGAAAAATTCCTAGACAGAGCCGAGCGATTAGCTAAGAAATTTACTCTAGAGTTGGCAGATTTGAGTGGTGGACTGGTCTGGGAACACTACTCACAAAATTGGCTTCCGGATATGGATTACCACAAGGATCAGCCAGAGGACCTCTTCAAGCCCTGGGGGTTTCAGCCTGGACACCAGGTAGAGTGGGCCCGCCTCCTGCTGAGTCTTTTGGAAATTCGTCCGCGGTCATGGTACCTGGATCGTGCGGAGATGCTCTACAGAAATGGGATGAAAGATGGAAGAGATACAGATTATGGAGGAATTTTCTATGGATTTGGTCCGGATGGAGAACCTTGCGCGCCCACCAAGTATTTTTGGGTTCAGGCGGAATCCATTGCAACAGCTTGGCGTCTTTTTTGGTTGACAGAAAAGCAAAATTATCGAGAGGATTATATCGAATTCTGGCGCTACGCATGGGATCAATTTGTTGATCACCAACATGGCGCCTGGTTTAGAATTCTCACTCGAGAGGGCCAAAAAATTGATAGACTCAAGTCGCCGCCTGGTAAAACGGACTATCATGTCCTGACTGTGTGCTGGGATATTTTGGATCACCAGCCAGGGTGATCTAACCAACATTTGTTAGCTTGGACCTGCATCAACATTCATAAAGGTAAGTCACACTATGGAAAGAAAGACCTGTGGTTACCAATTCCAAATGATTCAGTTGATTGTTCGAATAACGCAAAAGATTGAGGCATTAAAATAGGAAAAGCAGGCACTCCAAGAATTACAGGCTAAGAGGGGTTCCTTCATGATTCAACGGAAACCTTTCTAAATAGGCTTAGAAATATTTTCTGACCAGCTGCTTTCCATGGTCCAGTTTCACGAGACGGCTTAGGGCTCTCCGATTTCAATCTTCGGACTGCGTACCTCAATCTCTTTGGCAGCAGAAATGAGAATGTCCTCTCGGAAGCGTGCCCCTACAAGTTGAGCGCCCATTGGTATTTTTCCGGCAGGCCCCTCATTGTATCCAGTGAAGATGGAGAGACATGGTATGCCCATCAAAGGAAGCCCTACCTGGGTGAGCTGGGCCCTAATAACTCTTGGAAAATCTTCTAGATCCAGCAAATCTGAAAATGGAGGCTCACTAGAAGTAGGGCAGATCAAGACAGGATATTTTTCCAGGAAAATCTGCCAGTCACGTAGAAATCCCAAACGAGCCTGCAAAGCATCCAACACATTATTTATCGTTGGCATAGGCGAGAGTTTGGTCATCTCCCCAAAAACGTGGATGGCATCTGGATCTCCCTCTTTTTCTAGAATGTCTGTTCCTACACGATGTGTTTCAGCAAGCCACAGAATAGCCTGCAATCTTGCAGGTTCTTGAAGGGGTGGGCTCTCTACTTCCGTTATTTCCCAACCAGAATCTTTTAGCCTTTCCGCAGCTTGTCTCACTGATTTTTCTACAGACTTGTCTGTTTGCATTCCATCTGGGTTCACGCAAAGCGCAGCACGTCGTGGAAAATCACCCATCTCATACGGCAAAGGAACATGCCATGGATCTCTTAGATCTGAACCAGACATTGCTTTGGTAGCTAATTCCAGGTCAGCGATCGTTCTTGTAATTGGTCCTGAAACTGCCATTAACTGAGCACCAATGAGTCTGTCTTTAGCAGAAGGATTCCATGCAGGGAAGCGTCCCTGAGTTGGGCGAAGACCTTGGAGCCCACAAGCGTAGGCTGGATATCTGACAGAGCCCCCAATATCTGTACCGTGTCCGATCGCACCAATTCCTGCTGCAGTTGCAGAAGCAGCCCCTCCAGAGGAACCTCCCGGAGTAATTTTGGAATTATGAGGATTTATTGTATGGCCATGTAATTGGTTTCTAGTGAACCAGCGGAGGGAAAAGGCTGGGGTATTCGTACGACCAATGATAACTGCTCCAGCTTTGCGAAAGTTGCTTACCACAGGGCTATCCTGGTCTGCAATCAGATTCTCCTGTAACTTTAAACCATTTGTATTTGCGTATCCTGCTTGATCAATGTTGACTTTGACTGTGATAGGCACACCAGCTAATTCTCCTGGATCTTCTCCACAATCAATTGTTTTGTCTACCAGCGCAGCAGAGCGTAGGGCATCTTCGTGTGTTTTAATGACAACTGCATTTAGTTTCCCATTGACTTCTTGCAAACGATTTAATGTGGATTGGCTAACTTCAACTGCAGAGACTTGGCCTGATTTGACTAATCCTGCGATTTCAGACGCACTTTTTTTCCATAAATCCTTCATCATCATCTCCTGAGATTTTTTTACCAAAAATCGTTTGGACGGGCCTTCCTAAATATTACGAATTCTTTTGATTCAAATATCCACCCTCTAAAAGTCATGAAAAAAAATCAAATTTTTCATTGACAGGCTTATGGTTCATCAAGATAAAAAGGGCTAATCACTGATTGTTGTGATGAATTATAATTCGTTTAGTCGGGAGAACAAAATGAACGTCATCGATGCACACTTACATTTATTTCGAAAATACTCAGATGGATATCCTAGACCGATTCACGCTGGATTAGCGGAAGCTGATCGGGAAGTACTTGCTGCTGACCTAATCAAGGAAATGGGAAATGCTGGGGTAGACAAAGCTATAGTAGTTCCGCTTGGTCCTGAGGACCACTACGTAGCCGATGTTCAGCGTGAACAGCCAGGTAAATTCGCTGCTGTTGGAATTTTTGACGCTAATGCAAATGATCAGGAGGAAAATCTGGACTCCCGTATTGCTCAAAGCAGGATTCAAGGGATTCGGGTAGGTTTGGTCGATCAAAGAGAAAATCCTGGAGAGGACCCAAGGGCTTTTGAGATGTTTCCGCTCTTTAAGGCAATGGCTGAGAGGGAATTGAGGGTTTGGTTTTATGCCGAACCACCTCAAGTGAAATTGTTTGATAAAGTCTTGAAAGAACTTCCAGAACTAGTTGCGATTTTCAATCATTGTGGATTTATGGTTTCTTTGGACAATTTATCAATTGATGAGCACAATCGGCCCCATTTTTCAGTAGATTTACCCCCTGAAACCCTTGATCTTTTGGAGATGGTAGCAGCTAATCCAAATACCCACGTACACTTTTCTGGGCAATATGCTTTTACTCATGACCCTTACCCTCACAATGACATGAAGCCGATTGCTCAAAGACTTTTCAAAATTTTTGGTCCAAGCCGCATGCTGTGGGCTTCAGATTTTCCATGGATTACGGAGGAACCTGGTTACAAAGAACAACTGGCTTTAGTGGACTATTTACTTCCAGAATTGAATACTGAAGATCGCTCAAAGATATGTGGAGGCAATGCCGAAAAATTATTTATTTTTTAATTAGGAATCGAACTAAAACATTTCAAATTTTTATAAGAAGAAAAAAATTATGACTTATATCCAGATAAATATAGATAAAGAATATTAGTCCTGAAAAAACGGATTTAACTTGACTCGCTGAAGTTCATTTATTAACAATCCACTGTTTTTTAAACACACTTATAAGGATAATCATGATGTTGAAAATGATCAAAAAAGTTCGATCCACTAGTTTCCAAAAGTTCATTGTACTAACAACCTCTGTTCTGGCTTTTGGAACAATTGCTCATGCTGCACCAATTGAATTAACCATGCAGCACATGGAACAGCCGCCCAGCCGTGTAGAAGCAATGCAAGTGGTTGTTGATAAATTCAATGAAAAATATCCAGAGTATCGAATGAAACAGAATGTAGTGGGCTGGGGAGAGGCCTTTACCAGAGTTCCTGCTCAGATCGAAGCTGGTGTTGGAGTTGATTTGCAACAAGCCATTCCTGGTTTTTTTGTATATGTCAGGGAGATGGGACCAAAAGGAGTTAAGCCAGCGACAAGCGTTTATGAGCAGGTGGCGAAAGAAGTAAAATTCATTGATGCCTACGTAGATCAATATCGAGCCGATGGAGAAATATGGGCGATCCCCGCATTTGGTATGCTGGAACTATTGATGTATAACAAAAAGCACTTTGAAGAAGCAGGAATTCCTCACCCACCAAAAACTACTGAAGACGTTTTGGCAGCAGCCAAAAAGTTGAATGATCCCGAAAACGATAGGTACGGATTTGCTCTTCCAGCTAGCGATACACTGGCTGGAACACAGTCAATCTACACATGGATGGGTGCATTTGGTGGTAAGAAAATTTTTGATGATTCATGCAAACCAATTGTAAACAATTCCCAAAACAAACGTGCGTATTCTTTTTTGAAAGAACTGGCTTCTTACAGTCCTCCAGACATTGGTTCTTATGCGTGGGCTGAGGTGGAAGGCTCACTCGTCTCAGGTCGGGCCTCAATGATAACCTTTAAGAATGCCTTCATGAATGCTTGGATCAATGATTCAGGTTTGGGCCCAAATGACCTTGGGGCAGCGCCTATTCCTGTTCCAAAGGACGGAAGTGGAGAGCGGTTCTCCCTCGCCTATTCAAATGCATTCATGGTCATGACTGATGATCCAAAAAAACAGGAAGGTATAGCAAAGTTCATGTCTTTTTGGTTAAGTCCTGAAATCTATGGAGAATGGTTGGGAACATCAGAGCCAGGCTTATTTCTGCCAGTAACAGATGACGCCAAAACTAATGAAATTATGTTTTCTGCTCCTGTTTTAAGCCAATTTAAGGCTCAGCATCAAACATCTTTGGATGAGGCTCCATACACTGGAATGTACGGGTTCATGCAGAACAATTATTGTCCCAAGGTAGGACAGTTTGAAGGCCAGAATTTCACTGCCAAGGCTATGGAAAAAATGGTCGTTGAAGATATTTCTCCTGATGAAGCTGTTGGTTATCTTGAAGAATTGATGCTCAGCGCCAAGTGATTGTTTAACGACAGGTTGTATTTAAAATATGGCCTGTCAAGCGCTCCAATATTTCCAAAGCCTACTACTTTGGAACTTCGCTAAATCTTAATAATGACCAAGCAGGATTTTCGTAGCCGTGATGCTAAACTGGGGTTCCTCCTTGTTTTGCCTGCTGTAATTCTTGTCATTCTTGTTGTAATATTGCCAATCATATCTGGGATTCAAATCAGTTTTACCTCCCAAAGAGTAGTTGGTAGTGAATACGAATTTATTGGGCTAAAAAATTATTTTGAGCTTTTTGAGGACAAACAATTTATTGCCTCACTGGGCAAAAGTGCGATCTGGGTATTAGCAAATGGTTTTTTCCAAACTTTAGCGGCGTTGTTGATCGCATTATTGATTAATCAGCCATTTAGAGGGCAAAATTTTGTTCGTACTTGGATCATCCTGCCATGGGCTGTTCCTGCTGCAGTGACTGCTATTCTGTGGCGCTGGATGTTTGATGCTTCTTCAGGAATTGTGAACACAACAATAAAGGGAATGGATCTGGTTCAAAAACCCGTTCTCTTTCTGGCTAATCCAGACATTGCCGGAATGAGTCTGACCTTTGTAAATTCCTGGAGATACATCCCATTCTTGACAATTATTTTCCTTGCTTCCTTAGCAAGTGTTCCTGAGGAAGAGTACGAAGCAGCAAGAGTTGATGGAGCAAACCCCTGGTTACAATTCAAGTCGATTACCTTCCCCAATCTTTTGCCAACTCTGACTGTACTTGGCTTGGTAGGAACCCTTTGGGCTTCAAATGTGTTTGATATTATTTGGATGATGACACGTGGTGGACCAGGGGAGGCTACTACGACGGTGCCGGTCTTAATGTATGATATGGCCTTTTATGGATACAACATTTCAAAGGCTACAGCTGGAGCGATTATCTTCCTATTTGTCCTCATTATTTTCGCCTTTGTCTTCATCTTTGCCAATCGAAAACAGTTCGTTGTTGCGAGTGAAACTTTCCAAGATTTATCAAAATAGATCATGAAGTTACATTTTTCGATTTTTTCACTAATGCGACTCTTCGTGATCATTTTGATCATGTTTATACTGTTAGCTCCTTTTTTGTGGATTTTATTGGCTTCATTCCGTCCAAACATGGAGCTCGTTCGGAATCAGTCTCTAATACCCAATTCACTGACGATTGAAAACTATGTTTCCTTGTTTTCGAAATCTGGATATTGGCAATGGATTATAAACAGCTTCATTGTGGCAATGTATACAGTTTTGATTTCAATTCCGCTAATTGTTGCAGGTGCTTACAGTGTCTATCGAACTTACTTCTGGGGTAGAAATGCTTTAAGTCTCTTTCTGTTGAGCGTTTACATCTTTCCTACTGCACTCTTAGTCGTTCCAATCTTTCGTATCTTCAATGATCTGCAGTTGGTTGACAGTCACTTGGGCTGTGCACTTATGAATACCGCTTTCGCAGTACCTTTCGGTATCTGGTTGCTGCAGGCATTCCTTAAAAGTTTACCCCCAGAATTAGAGGAAGCTGCAGCAGTTGATGGTATAGGACGAATGCGGACTCTAATGCAGATAATCATTCCACAGGTTGCCCCAGGTATTATTGCGATTGCTATGTTTGCATTTATTGTTTCCTGGACAGAATACTTGTTTGCAATGACGCTTTTGCTCAGTAACGATCTGCACACGCTCCCAATTGGGTTAACAGGAATAGTTTTTGGGCAGTACCGAGTGAATTGGGGATTTGCTGCAGCGGGAGCCGTAGGTTCAGCTATTCCAGTCTTTTTGTTGTTTTTAATTGTAGGACGATGGTTTATCCGTGGGATCTCCGCGGGAGCAATCAAGTAAACTGGTGAACTATGGCTTCAGTTGCTCTAAAAAATCTCTGTAAAAAATTTGGTCAAACAAGTGTTGTAAAAGATGTAAATGTCGAGATTGGTGATGGAGAATTCTTAGTTTTCGTAGGGCCTTCTGGTTGTGGAAAAACAACGACTCTTCGTATGGTTGTAGGATTGGAATCTCTAAGTGAAGGCGAAATACATATTGGTAACCGCCTTGTCAATAATCTACCTCCTGGGGACCGAGATGTTGCCATGGTTTTTCAAAATTATGCTCTCTATTCTCATATGACCGTGAGCAGAAATTTAGGATTTGCATTGAAGGCAAGAGGGTTAGCTGAGAAAGAAATTACTAAAAGGGTTCAGCGAGTTGCCAAAATGTTGGATTTGGAGGAATTGCTGGAGCGAAAACCGAAGCAGTTATCTGGTGGACAGCGCCAGCGAGTCGCTCTTGGCAGAGCAGTTGTACGGAATCCCCAAGTTTTTTTAATGGACGAACCGTTATCCAATCTCGATGCTTTACTAAGATTACAGACTCGAAAAGAGTTGATCGAACTAACAACGGAGTTAAATAGTACAGTTATTTATGTCACTCATGACCAGGTCGAGGCAATGACCATGGGGCATAGGTTAGCTGTGATGAACAAAGGGGAAGTTGTTCAATTGGACCCACCGGAAAAGGTTTTTAATGAACCAGCCAACCGTTTTGTCGCAGAATTTATTGGAAGCCCTCCAATGAATTTTCTGGATGTCGAGGTTGCCGAAGAAAATTTCCAAAAAATCTTGAAAAGTGATGCCTTTGATATGGTGCTACCTGAGACCTGGTATTCAATCTCCGAGTCTAAGGCAATCTTGGGTTTTCGTCCGCATGATGCACGACTAGTTGCTGAGGGAGGAGTTTCTGGTAGGGTTACAGTGGTTGAGACACTAGGAGCCGAGAAATTGGTTTATCTCAAGGTTGGTAAAAATAGTTTGTCAATTTTGGTTCCCGCAACTGAAAAAATACGTTCAGGGGATCAGTTACGATTCGATCTCAATCAAGATGCGCTTCATTTATTTAATCGCGAAGATGAGAAAAGAATTCCGTCTTCAAAGCAAAGTTAAATGCAGTCAACTTCCAAAAGAATTTCATTCGCATTGATTGGCTTTGGGCGTTTCGGTAAGCACCATGCGAATATCCTGAATCACCATCCCAATGTAACAGTAGACGCGATCTGTGAAACCGACCCGGTCGCTTTGCAGCAAGCTAGGAATGAATTCCCAGATGCGAAGATCTATAAAGAACCTTTTAATATGTTGCAGGAGATTGATGTTGAGGCGGTAACAGTAGTCTCGCCTGAAGACACCCATGCTGAAATTGTTCTGGCTGCTTTAAACAGTGGATTGCACGTCTTTTGTGAGAAACCATTGGCAACTAAACTCTCCGATGCTAGGAACTTGGCGAAGATAGCTCCTGAGAGAGAACTAAAGTTGAGAGTGGGCTACATCTTAAGATATGAACCTCGACACCGAGTTCTTAAGCAACAAATAGTAGCTGGAAAGTTAGGGGCTATTGGGAAAATCAGGGCAAAAAGAGATATTTCTCGTTCATGGTTTGAAGCCTATGGACATCGAGTTCACTCTGCCTATGAGACTTTGATCCATGATGTGGATCTAGTTCTTTGGCTGAGTCAGCAACGATGCAAATCAGTCAGCGCTTGGGGTGGTTATCTACTAGGATACGATGTGCCAGAAACTCTGGTTATGGTTCTTGAGATGGAATCAGGAACTATTTGTGTTCTTGAGTCTTCTTGGTTAGTTCCCAGAGGTGCTCCAGCGAATATTTTTGGGTGGGAGGATTCGAGCGATTCTGGAAAAGGCGTTGTTGAAGCTTCTTTGGAGGTGATTGGTACAAAAGGGTCCAGTTATTTAAAGACCTATGAGCCATCCTTATTAATCAATGATGACACTGGGAGCTATTGTCCAGATTTAGCTTTTTGGCCCCAAATTGAAGGTCGAACGGTTGGTGCATTACGCGAAGAAATTTGGGATTTCGTTCAGGAATTACTTGGTGAAAATCATGCGAAGGTGGATTCTTTGGAAGATGCCGTGCACGTTCAGGAAATCTGTGAGGCCGCTATTGAATCAGAAAAATCAGGGAAGAAAATCAATATCATTTAAATGTCTAAAAATTTAGAAGTTGCGCTAGTCACGGGGGCAGCTAGAGGGATTGGAAAAGCAACAGTCGAGAGATTCCTCCAAGAAGGACTAAGAGTGGTGGCTACCGATATCGTACCGGAAATTGAATTTTGGAATAGCAGAGATGCTATACCCCTTTTTCATGATGTTTCGAGAGCCGAGTCATGGGCTTCCATCCTTAGGGATGTTAAAAGCCGATTTGGAAGATTAGATATCCTGGTAAACAATGCCGGGATCGGTACCCTGCCTGATGTTGAAGAAGAGGATGATGCAGGTTGGGTGGAAATGCTTGATATCAATGCGAAATCAATTTGGTTAGGCATCAAGTCAGTAATCCCCTTAATGAGATCAAATAAAAGCGGTTCTATTGTAAATGTTTCGAGTATCTTTGGGGTATCGGGTGGCTTTGGGAAATCTGCAGCGTACCACGCTAGTAAGGGTGCGGTAAGTGCTGTGACAAGAAACGCGGCAATTCGTTATGCTTCAGAAAATATTCGAATCAATGCGGTGAGTCCGGGATTTGTGAAGGTGGCAAGGGAGGAAGAAACTATTGAGAGAGCCGGCGATGAAATGTCTCAAGATATTTTGTTTCGAACTCCTATGAAAAGATGGGCTGAACCCTCCGAGATAGCATCTGCTATCAATTTTCTAGCTGGGAAGGACGCCACTTATATCACTGGTGTAGAGTTATTTGTGGATGGCGGTTGGATGGCTACGTGAATATAAATTAAAATAACTCTCAAAAAAGCTACCATGAAAGCCTCTGTACTCCATCAATACGATCCAGAACTTAGACGAACCGAACTGGTTATCTATCAAGAGATTCCAGATCCGGATCCACCGACTGGAGAGGAAGTCCTGGTTCAAATCAGGGCTGCTGGAGTTTGTCGAACTGACCTACATATGATCGCAGGTCGTGATCTTGGAATTCCACTTGCTCCGTTGCCACATGTTTTGGGACATGAGAATGCGGGTGAAGTAAAAGCTATGGGCGCAGATGTTCAAGGTTTTGAGATTGGTGATAAGGTGCTCTGTTACCCTTTTCAGTCCAATGGAGATAGTTTAGCAGAACGCTATGGGATTGATTCGCAGGCAAATGTAAGAATTACACCTGGGATCAACGCGAGTGGAGGTTTTTGTGAATTCGTAAAATTTCCTCAACGCTCACTGATCAAAGTTGGGCGTGATGCCAACTTGAACGAATTGGCTCCTTTGGGAGATGCCGGTTTGACTGCATATGGAGCTGTGAGAAAATTGATGGGTCATATACGCCCTCAAGATAATGTCGTGGTGATTGGAATTGGAGGAGTCGGCCATCTTGGTGCACAGTTACTTTCACGCTTGACTCCAGGAAAAATATTTGCCGTAGATCCTCGAGAATCTGCACGTAATTTGGCTAACAAAACGGGTATTGAAAATTGTTTCGAATCTCTTGAAGAGCTTGAATTTCTAAAAAAAGATGAAGGCACAGGTGTTCGAGCAATTATTGATTTTTTTGGAGAAGAGAAAATCCCAAATCAAGCTTTGCAGTTGCTGTCGAATCAAGGACGCTATGTTGCTGTTGGTACAGGTGGTGAGGTAAGACTATCTACAGCAGAATTAGTAGCCAGGGAAATCAGTATTGTGGGGAGTTTTGTTGGAACTTTCACTGATTTAGTGGAAATTACAAACCTTACTGAGCGAGGAGAACTAATAAGTGAGGTTTTGACTTATCCGCTTTCAGATGCAAACCGAGCACTTCAGGACCTAGCACAGGGTAAGGTCAGCGGCCGAGCAGTGTTAATCCCCGAATAAATGGTTGTAGTTCATAGTACTAGTTGAATAGTTGAATGCCAGTCTCATAAAAATTTAAGAGTGGAATTTAACAAGATGTTGTTGTCCATAGGATTTATGTCTTTGAGATGTTCTTGAAGCTTGATAAAGGGTGTCTCTTTGTGCTGGGAACCTCCCCGTTTCATGAATTACATTTTCCATCAATTCTGGAAGCATTTCTTGACCATGTACTGTTCCTGCAGCCCTTGTAATGCTTTCGTTCATGAGAGTTCCTCCAAGGTCGTTGACCCCTGCATTAAGACAATGTTTCACTCCTTCTGGTCCCATTTTTACCCAAGAAGTTTGAATGTTTTGAATTTGAGGATGTAAGACCAGTCTGGCAACAGCATGGATCAGAACAGCCTCACGAAACGTTGGGCCTTTTCTGGTTTTTCCCTTCAGATAAATTGGCGATTCCATATGTACAAAAGGGAGTGGAACGAATTCGGTAAAACCTCCTGTGCTCCGTTGCAAATTTTTGATTCTCTGTAGATGCCGGGCTACATGTTGTGGCTTTTCAACATGCCCAAACATGATTGTTGAAGTAGTCTTGAAACCAATTGCATGAGCGTCCCTCATCACCTCCAACCATTCATCCGTTGTAAGTTTGTCCGGACAAATAATTCTTCTTACTTCGTCATCTAAAATTTCTGCTGCAGTTCCTGGTAAGGTTCCCAGACCCGCTTTTTTTAGCTCTAAGAGAAAATCCAAAACTTTTAAATTGAGGGTTTTTGCACCCTGGCTGACCTCAAGTGGAGAGAATGCGTGGATGTGGATCTCAGGCAATTCGTTCTTAATAGCTTCGCAGATGCCTAGATAAGTCTTACCAGTGTAACTTGGATGAATTCCACCCTGCAGGCAAACTTCGGTAGCTCCGCGATCCCATGCTTCTTTTGAGCGTTGTACGATTTCGGTAAGATTTAGATTGTATGGTTTTCCACGCAGATCCTTCGACATTTTCCCCTTTGAAAATGCACAAAATCCACAACGGAAGTAGCAGACATTAGTGTAATTGATATTACGGTTGACGACGTAGGTAACTTCTTCGCCACATACATCTTTGCGTAACTTGTTGGCTGCCTCACAAACGTTATAAAAATCCTCACCACGAACATTGAGCAGTTGAACTATGTCTTTTTCATATAATTCACAGGCACTCGAAATTTTTTCAAGTATCCTGTTGACCAAATTATTTTCTTCTTTTTTAAAAGGTCTATGGTAGTTTTGCACAATTTCAGGTAGATGAGTTTGGCCGGCACACCAATTGTCAGTTCTTGCAAAACCTTGCTGATCAAGGAGCTGTTGCATCTTAGGTCGGACTTTTAAATCCACCCAAGCCCTGTGATCAACGGCATAGGATGGATAAATTGCCAATCGCTCTGTAAGATTTTTGCCGAGTACTTTCATTTTCTCTGATAATTTCTCCAACTGAGGCCACGGCGCCTCAGGATTAACATGATCGGGAGTTAGCGGAGATATTCCACCCAAGTCATTGATCCCAGCGTCCAAGATTTTATCGATGTCGTTGGCATTCAGGTTTGGAGGTGTTTGGATATTCATCTCTGGACCGAACAGAATCCTTGCAACTGCGACTGTCCAGAGAATTTCTTCCAGCTCTGGCTCTGCATGAAATTGCATTGGAGTTCCAGGCTTAGCTTTGAAATTCTGAATAATGATTTCTTGAAGGTGACCGTATTTTTCATGCAATTCACGCAAAGCTAACAAAGCCTCAACTCGCTCTCGTCTGTTTTCTCCAATACCAATCAGAATGCCTGAAGTAAATGGAATCCTTAGCTCCCCAGCTTGTTTGATCATTTCAAGCCGAACTTGAGGTACCTTATCTGGCGATCCGTAATGAGCAGACCCCCTTTCCAGAAGTCGAGAAGATATGCTCTCCAACATTAAACCTTGAGAAACAGATACCTGTTTTAAGTTTTTCAAATCCGAAACTGACATGACCCCAGCATTGATGTGTGGTAATAAGGACGTCGATTTCAAAATCATTTCTGCAATCTCAGCAAGATATGAAATTGTAGATTCGTGTCCAAGTTCTTGGAGCTCTTTCTTGCTGTTTTTATAGCGCAGTTCAGGTTTATCACCTAAAGTAAATAGAACCTCTTTACAACCTAGTATTTCCCCTTCCTGAACTATACTGAGAACCTCAGAAGGTTTCATGAAACTTGGTTGATTTCTTGATGGCGCTCTTGAAAATGTACAATAATGGCAGACATCTCTGCATAGTTTAGTCAAGGGTATAAATACTTTTTTAGAGTAAGAGATAACCTTGCCATGCTGCTGATCCCTCAGTTGACTGGCCATTTCACACAAAGCATTGATATCTTTAAAGTGAATTAGGCCTAAGGCTTCTTCTGGTGTTGGTTGTCTTTTTAGCAACAAATCTATTTCTGAAAAATTCATAAATCACTAAATTTACAATTCTGTTTGCTTAAATGTGTGAAGCATTTAAAAGAAAAATATAATCCGCAAAAAGGCATGTATTGTTTCACTAAGATCATCTGAAGAATTTCGAAATTTTATAATAAAAATTTTAGGAATTTAATCTTTAAAGAAGCCTAAAAGTCTTTGATATTTTGAAATCATTTCTATGAAAAGAATTGATTTCATCATTGAACACCCCTAAAAACCATGAGATGTACACGAGTCAACTCACAAATTTATTCCGCACAGTTTAGTTGATTGATCAAGCAAGAACAAATTGTTGTTGTTCACAATGATGATTTGAAGCCGAAATCTGATTGGATTCAAAAACACAGGTAAATTCGTCTGAAGATGGTTGACAAAGAAAAACACCATTTGAAACTAAAAAATTTGATTGCAGTCTACGGAGTCTATTTAGCTCTATTGATCTTGTTGTTAGTTGCCAGCTACATAACCCCAGATCTCTTTGAGGAAGACACTCTGGCAGTAATGTTTAGACAATCTGCTCAACTAGGTATCATTGCAATCGGGCAGACAATGGTAATGCTGGTTGCTGGTTTGGATCTCTCTGTTGGTGGTGTGATTGTGATGACTTCAATGGTTGTTGCAGAGGTAAGTAATGGGCGCGATGAACTGATTCCACTATCAATTCTTGTCGCTCTAATTATAGGAGCCATGATTGGATTTGGAAACGGTTTGTTGATTACAAAAAGAAAAGTACCTCCTCTGGTAGCAACCCTTGTGATGTTGTTCTTGGTGCAAGGAGCTCAGCAAGCAATCACTAGAGGGGTTCCGAGTGGCTTTGTTCCAGAAGCCTTGGGAGTTGTCAACCAATCGTGGGGCTTTTTATCAATTCCACTGGCAGTTTGGTTTGTACTTAACGCAATTTTCTTTGTTATGTTAAAAATGACTTCCTTTGGTCGTAAAATCTATGCAGTTGGTAGCAATGAGGATGCTGCAAGGCTTTCAGGTCTCGCAGTACACAAAACAAAAATTACAGTGTACGTACTCGCAAGCTGTCTGGCAGTTGCTTCGGGTGTTATTTTAACTGGTTATGTGGGGTATGTGGATCGATTCATAGCAACTGGTTTGGATCTAGATTCTGTCGCCGCTGCAGTTGTTGGAGGAACTGCTTTCTACGGGGGTAAAGGGGGCTTGCTTGGGACCATTGCTGGTGTTTTGATCATCCAGATTCTCAGCACAATGGTTGTTCTTCTAGGATTGGACGCTCAAACCCAATTCATTATAAAAGGGTTGGTAATTCTCGCTGCCGTTGGATTGTACGGGTTTGCACAGAAAAATGCTTAACTCTCGAACATAATTTAGAATTCCATATTTTTATTAATCTCTAACTCAATCAGGTTTTGAAAACTAATCACATTATTCTGCGGATGAATCAGATCACTAAATCATTCAGTGGAGTACGAGCTTTAGATAATGTTTCTGTAAGCTTCAACAAGGGGTGTGTTCATGCGATAGTTGGCGAAAACGGGGCTGGAAAATCAACACTCATCAAAATACTATCTGGGGCTCAAAAACCCGACGAGGGAACTATATTCTTCAAGGGTCAAAGTTTTTCCAGTTTCTCCCCAAGAGAAGCCCTCAATTTTGGCATCAGTGTCATTTACCAAGAGTTAGCATTAGTTTCTGGTATGACGGTCGTTGAAAATATATTTCTCGGTCGAGAAATTAGAAAAATTACTGGAATAATTGATTCAAAAAAAATGGAGACCAAGGCTAGCATATTACTGGAGCAGTTAGGACTAAATATAAATGTAAATCAAGAAGTTGGTGAACTGAGCGTGGCTTATCAGCAGCTGGTTGAGATTGCAAAAGCTCTTTCAAGAAATGCTGATTTAATAGTTATGGATGAGCCCTCTGCCATTTTGGCAGGCCATGAGCTAGAGCAATTGTTTAAGATTATTCAATCGCTGAAAGAAAAAGGTGTAACGATAATTTACATTTCTCATCGTTTAGAAGAAGTTTTCCGGATAGCAGATGAAATCACTGTTTTAAAAGATGGGCAGCATGTGGTTACAAGGTCCGTTAAGGGATTAGATAGATTAGAACTCGTTAGCGCAATGGTAGGAAGAAAATTGGAAGAGGTTTTCCCACAATCAATTAATGTAGTTGGAGAATGTGTCCTTGAAGCAAAAGGGATATCAACGGACACGATACTAAAAGAAGTAAATCTGAAACTTCATAGAGGTGAAATTGTCGGATTAGCTGGAATGGTAGGTTCTGGCAGAACAGAATTAGCCAGAGCCTTATTTGGTGCTGACAAATTGATCAAAGGTGAAATTAGGATACTGGGTGAACGAGTCGATTTGAGATCCCCTGCTGAGGCGATTACAAAAAAAATTTCACTAGTACCAGAGGACCGTAAACAGCAAGGGCTCTTCATTGCCCTCCCAATAAAAAATAACGTTACCATACCGATTCTAAGAAAGATTTCTCGATGGTTTTTAATAGATCGAAAAAAAGAAAGCCAATTAGTGGATCTTTCGAGGAGGCAACTTTCAATCTCAATGGCATCAGAAAATATGGATGTGCAGTTCCTGAGTGGGGGTAATCAACAAAAGGTTGTGCTGGCAAAATGGCTTCACACAAACCCAGAAATAATTATTATGGACGAACCAACTAGGGGTATTGATGTGGGGGCTAAATTTGAGATCTATCAGTTGATGCGTCAACTTAATGAAAAAGGCATCTCAATTTTGATGATATCCTCCGAACTGCCTGAGATTTTAGGTTTGAGTCATAGAATTTTAGTAATGTCAGAAGGAAGAATTGTTGCCGAATTAAAACCTGAGGAAGCATCGGAGGAGAAGATTATTGATTACGCCACCTTGAGCCAATCCAAAGTAGCCTAATTGGTGAGAACGGGATGAAGCAGCTCAAAGGGAATTTATTGCAGAAGCATGCAGTCGTTTTGGTGGTTTACGGTCTTGTTTTTGTGCTGATTACTGTTGGAGCAATTTACTCTGAGCGATTTCTGAGTGTTCGCAACCTAACAAATGTCTTCCGACAAGCAGCTTACTTGGGGACCGCTGCTTTAGGAGAAATGCTTGTAATTCTTACTGCAGGCATTGATCTTTCGATTGGTTCCCTTGTCAAGTTAAGCGTTCTGGTATCCGCAATCTTGATGGATGGCAACCCTGATAATGTTTTGATGGCTGTGAGCTTGACTCTTGCGCTGGGGCTCAGTGTAGGACTTATTCACGCCTTCTTTATAAATGAACTAAATTTATCTCCATTTGTAGTGACTTTTGCGTCTCTTTTTATTTTGCAAGGGATTTCTCTGACAATCACTACAAAGCCAATTGGTCGATCAAGTAAGGAATTTTTACTTCTCTACAGCCAGAAATTTTTTGAGGTGCCAGTAATTGTCTACTTCTTTGGCTTGCTCACGTTACTGATTGCATTTTTGCTAAGAATGACAGTATTTGGGAAGCACATCTATGCTGTTGGCGGAAATCTAACAGTAGCTGAACTGTCAGGAGTTCCAGTAAAAAAGGTCCGTTATGGGGTTTATGGCTTATGCAGTTTGCTTGCTGCTGTAACAGGTTTGCTTTGGCTAATGAGAATGGGTGTCGGGGACCCAGTAATTGGTAAAGAATTAGAACTCAATGCGATTATCGCAGTTGTTATTGGTGGAACCAGTTTGTTTGGAGGAAGGGGAACTGTGTCAGGTGTAATTGGTGGTGTGCTTCTGCTTACCTTTACAGATAATTTGCTAGTTGTGCTTGGAGTCAATCAATTTGTCAGTGGACTGATTAAGGGGCTAATTTTTGTTGGCGCCGTAGCACTTTATAAGCCCAACAAAGGCTTTTATGGATCGTCAATTTAATAATTACTTTTTTAGATGATGAGGTCAGCCTCACGTTACGTTTGAGCCAGACCTCATCCAAAAAAATAAATGTCTATTTACTCATGTAGCCTAACTTCGACAACCTTTCGGCAGGAAAAAGTACTGGTCCGAACACGTCGTCGCTCCAGTCCTTGTTGTAGTATTGCCGACCTTCAACATCTGAAAAAGGCCCGGTACCTGGAATGTGATCGACGAAATCTATGAACCGAGGGACGAGACGTCCCCGTAGGGTGTTTATAGCTGCATCCATACAAAGTACTATCATCGCATTAGGATACTGCCATGCACCGTATTCTAAGTTGTTCTCAACAGCTTGCCGTAGAAATCCATTTGCAAATTCGCCACCTCCCATAGGAGGAACTTTCATCCCCTTGTCAAGGTAGGCGCTAACAATCCCCTGTGACATTTGAGCACCTCCCGACCAAATTCCGTCCACCTCGCTTCCGTGTTTTACAAGCCAAGTCTCCATGACTCGTTTGGCTTCTGCAGTTGACCAGTTGCCGGGTTGATCATCTATTAGTTCGATCCCTGGATATTTTTCGAAAGTTGCTTTACCGCCAGCCTCCATAATATCCGATGTGGATACGCCTGGGATACCAGTCATCATCAAAACTTTGCCTTTTCCGTTCAAGCGCTTGGCCAGATATTCTGCTAAACCAGCTCCACTAGAGTAGAGATTGGTACCAACTTCTGTAACAAAATTATCCGTTTCAACAGCACTTGCACAGAGGATAACAGGGACTCCCTGAGCCATTGCTCGTTCTACTGGGGCAGCCAAAGCTGCTGCTCCCATTGGCACAAGAATAAGTGCATCTGGTTCTTGAGCAAGTAGGTCCTCCACTTGAGGTACCTGTTTATCGGCTGAGGCCTGTGCATCTGCGTAAAGAAGTTCTTCAATTACACTTGAACCTAATTGTTCGGCATACCAATTGGCGTGCTCGTCGAATAAAGCGGACCAAGAATTACTAGTTCCTTGAGCAGCTAGTGCAATACGATAAGGCCCATCCTTCCGAAATTCGGATGTGTCATAATTCTCTCCCTTTCGCTTAAGTACGCTTTGTAAGTAAGGGGAGGCCTGGATTTCAGCTTCAGTGAACCTATCTTCAGCAGACACTTGTAAAGCCGTAGAAGCTACTAAAATTGCTAGCCCCACTATCAATTTATCAAAGAATTGGATTTTTTTTCTCATCTAACCCTCCTATAGAGTTGAAAACTAATTAGAAAAAAGGAAAACTTATGATGCAACGCTTAATGATGTCAATCTAAGATGCAATTCACAAGGATTGATGCATCTTAGCATTTTGAAAAAATGATTAAAGTCATCAATTTCACTGCAAATTAATTTTCATAAGAGGATTGAAATGGAAGAAAAATATTCCAATGCTGAGCACCAAAAGCCTGTCGGAAAAATGAGCAAAGAAGAAATAGACGTATTTCTTGACAAGGGCTACACACTGCGGTTAGCGTGCCTTAAACCTGATGGTTCACCATTTGCCGTTCCATGTTGGCATCATTGGGAAAGTCAGGAGGTATGCGAAAATGGTTCATCATGCGATTGTACCAATGGATGTTTCTGGGTCATTCCAAGAGCTAAATCCAAATGGGCTGAGTATTTGAAAAACGACTCTCGCTGTAGCTGGGTTGTGGATGATGATCAAACGATGGAAAAAGTTATTTGTGAAGGAATAGCGGAATTGGTCGAAGAAAATGTTGTTGAAGGGCAGTGGGTTGGCATTGCTGAAAAAATGTCTTTAAGATATCTGGGCCCAGACGGTCCAACTTATCTTGGGCCGACACTAAATCAACCAAGATGGCTTTTCAGACTACGACCTACAAAATTGCGAAGTTGGCAAGGTGTTGGATGGGCAAAAAGTTATTGGGTTACTTCTACGGGTGGACCAAGTTGGGCTGAAGCCCATCACAAAAGCTAATTAAATCGAAGACCAATTTTGATTTTCTTTAAGTAGCTTGTGCTTTGAGTCTTCTGGGTTGCCACTACCAGCGTTTTTAAGTCATTGGGATTGTCGATATCAAGTGCAATCCCATGAAAATGCTTTGATTGACAAGAGAGATTCAATTTAATTCCCTGCCGAATGTGCTCAGCGTAACTGTTCATCCCGAAACAGAAGGGGAGGATATTGGGTGGAGAAAGAAGCATACAGTTTGTACCCTTGAAATCATGAGAGGGAACAATTGTCAATCCCTGATGTGATGCATGATCAATTGCTATCTGCTGAAACTCTGATTCGCTTACCAGTGGGATGTCTGCTGGAAACAAACACATTGTTTTGATTCCCTGCAAGCTTAACCAATTTGCGGCCTTCTTTGCAGCACTATTGAGCCCTGAATCTATAAAGGTCTCAAAATGCAGTGCGCCCATCTTGTCGGCAACCAGAAATCCTTCTTTACAATTTGTTGCAACCACAGTTTTGTCGAAAACACCACTTGTTTTTGCGGCAGCTAAGACATCTTCCAACATTTTGAGAGACAAAATTCGCCGCTCCTCGGTTGAAAGAATTGATGAAAGCCTCTGCTTTGCTTTCTGAACTTGTTTAAATGGGATGACTGCCCACACAAAATAATAATATGGGATGAGAGTTTCAGATAGAGTTAGCGAAACTAAGCGTTTTCTCAGCAAGCTTAACCTTGGTTTCCAGATCATTCATGATCGTATCAGCCACTAAAACTGAGATGCCAAGTTTTTCAATTTTTTTCGCCTCTTGATGGTCTTTCTGATCTAGCACAAAACCATGAATCAATCCTTGGTAGTGTTTTGCAACGGTAGATGCAGAAACCGTGTAGCCAAGCTCTCGCAAATTCTTTGCTGCAGGTCCTTTGATCGCAGTTCCACCAACAATAGGTGTGACTGCTACTATTTTTGCTCCAGAGTCAACGAATGCTTTTTTTAGCCCTTGAATTGAAAGGATTGGATCGATGCTGAGTAAAGGATTGGAAGGACAGAAAATAATTGTTTCTAGTTCTTTACTTTCAAGAGCTTTTGTCAATTCTGTTGTAATTTGAGCAGATTCGGAACCCTGGAAGTATAGATTTTGGATACTTGGATTGCAGCGTTCTCGAACAAAATATTCCTGGAAACTTAAAACCCCCATATCTGTTTCCACGATTGTTCGTAAATAGTCATCGGTTGCAGGTAAAATAGCAGCTCCAATGCCAAAATTTTGTCTGAAATAGATAGTGATTTCCGAAAGACTTTGGCCAATTTGAAGTCGACGTGTGCGTTCTACATGCGTAGCCAAGTCTCGATCACCAAGCTGAAACCATGAGTCTCCTCCAAGTTCCCTCATTGCGGACATGAACTCCCATGTTTCATTTGCTAACCCCCAACCTTGCTCGGGATTTGATTTTCCAGACAATGTATAAAGTAATGTGTCGAGATCTGGGGATATGTGTAAACCAAAATGCTGAAAGTCATCACCCACGTTGCCGATAACCATCAAGTCTTCTGATTGAATTATTTTTTCTAATCCCAGTGCTAGCTTTGCGCCTCCTACACCTCCAGAGAGAGCAATGTACTTGATTTGGATCTCGGGCTTTGCAGCTTCCACTATCGAATCAAAACTTGAAGGTGATTGATGATATTTAGTTGATGAGAATCACTTTTCGCTAACAAATTCAGTAATCAGAACCATGAAGTCGTTCTAATTTTTCTCACTGTTTTGAACGCTTATTGATATTCATGACGGTTTACAACGCTATATTGTTGTTCAATCAAAACCAAGCAAAACCCTGTAATCTAAAATAGTCAAAAGAGTCCTAACCTCTGTCCATGCAATGAAAATTTTTTGGAAATTTAGTTGAAGAATTCTTTGAGGAATGGAAGACGGTGAGCACAAAATCACCCATCTGCTGAACAGACTACATTCGGTTTCCTCTCACGGGGGGAGATAATAAAGGGAATAAAGTGTAGTTAAATTGCGATGTCTCCTCAGCGAGATACTTACAATACAACATCGTTCATGCAATCGAAGACCAAGGCCAGTGCGATTTGCGGTGCAACAAAGAACCTCGAAGCAGTAAAGTAGTTAAAGTCATACCAGTGTCATAGCCAACGGCGCCTAATCAAGCATCGAGCAGAGCAGGACTCTCAACATTGCTAGTAATTACAAAATGTCCTAGCAAATAAAAATTTAAAAATCTCGACTCGGTCTAAATTTAAGTAAAATCTTCAAAATTTTGTCAAATTAATACTGTTTTTCTTTATTCAAGTTGTCATCCCAGAAATGATTCTGTAAGAATTTAACTGAGGATTCCAGGGCACTTTTCGTACCTATTCTTCTTAGTGCCTCAGTAGCAATATTAGAAGCGTAACCATTGGAGCAGCTTAGTACTTTTTTCAGTAAATTCTCCAAGGCACTTTGATTTGTCTGACCATCCACTGCAGATAAAAGTAGAAACGCTGAATTCACTTCAATTTGTTCTTGAGCATTCCAACCTCTCAATACTAATGGATCACACCATTTTTCATTCTTGGTAGAAAAATTTTTTTCAATAGGCTTTATTGCCAAATCAAGATTACCACCAATTGAGCTGAGTGTATCAAGCGTTTGCCTGACAACTACTTGCTCAGAACTATTAAGTAAATTAACTAACTCTGGCTTTGCTGCTTCTGCTTCTGCTCCAATTTCACCCAGCGCAAAAATCATATTCAGAACAACCCAAGGGTCACTATGACTTAAGTGATTTATCAATTCGGGTACAGCTTCAATTCCAATCGTTCCAAGTGTATAAGCCGAATCATCAAAGAGCACGGCTCTCTCATTCCATCTTCGCTCCCATCCATCCTGCAGATCCTTTGGAATATTTCTACCTTTTTCATCTTTAGCTAGTTTTCGTTTGTGGAATTGTTTCTTAGCAAGCTGCTCAATTTTTCTAGTAAGTCTTGTTATATTGTCTTTATGAGCAGCCCTATAAATAGCATTTACACGTAAGCATTGATCTGCAGAATTAAGATTTTTTACAGACCCTAAGTATTTTGATGAAGTTTCCTTGCCTTGTAACCAAAACCAGGAGGCTTTCCAAGCAGATTCCAAGTTATATTGTGAACATAAATTTTTCGGAGTATTCCAGTTTTCATCAATGTGATTCCATGTTGGTGCAACCTGTTGTTTTGTCCTGGCAAAAACAAATTTGATCATAAACCTTGTCTGATCTGTTTGATTCGGAAAGGCCGCATGAACAATGTCAAAATGGGCAAGTACAAACGAGCCCGACTCAAAACCAAGTAATGAAAATTTTTTCGACGGAACTAGTGGTTTTGAATAGAATTGGCTACCAGCATAAATTCTAGTAGGACCCATTTCTGGTGGAGTATAATGAGGAAAATAAAATCCGATCAAATATCTTGGGAAATGGTGGCGTGCTCTTGCGAGAGGACTATGAGCATCTTGGTGCCAGGCTGAACCTGCTTGAGACCCACTTCCCATCTGTGGGGCATCTTGCTGTGCTGAATAAGTTATTGTCTTGTCATCAATTGGCTCACTTGTATGCACGGCTCGATGAGGATGTAAAATATATTCTGGCCCAAGGATGCTAGCTACTGCACCCTTCACAATATCACTTCCGGTTATACTCCAAAGTTCAGGAATACGTGCCATGACGTTATTTCCAAGCCATGATTCTGTATTATGAAAATATTCTAACTTGTCTTTAATAATCTTATGTAGGTTTTCTTGATTTTCACAATTTAATATTAGAAAACCATTCGTAATAAATTCTCTGATTTGATCATCACTTAACAAAGCTTTGTTCATGATCAGTTGACTCCAATTTCTATGGATACAAATATCTGTTTTGCTTCAAAGATATTGAGGAATTCATCTCCAAACTCGTTCCATGTAAAATCGCAATACTTACAGTAATTAGTTTCTTTAAGTTTCATGATATCTTAAGTGACAAACAGATTGCTTGTTTTTGTCAATATATCATTTGGACAAACAGCACAACACCAGCAGTAAGCAGATCGACCTTTTTCAAATCGTCTATTTATCTTAATCAGTACTCAAAAGTCACTCGTAATCTTACCAATTTTAGTCCTGCCCTTCGCAAGGGATCGATATCTGGATCTTCCATTGTTGATTGCGAAGTAATTATTTTCCCTAGTTGTAGATGACTTAAGTTTTACCTGAATTGAAAATTTCTTTGTTCTTGATTTTGCTGTAGGCATGTATTTGTAGAGAATTCCAAGCCTCTGATACCGTCTCATAAGGTCAAATTGTAACATCTTTTACAAATGAAGGAACTACGGCTTTATCTTCTTCAAGGTTAAGCTCTATACCTCTAGCAACATCTGTAGCCTTGTAATCTGGATGACAAATTTTATTAATAAGCGAGAAGTCACAGTTCATGATAAGCCGCTAAGCTTTTTTATTTGCTTCAATTCTGGTCGTTCCCCATCCTTATGCCGGTCTTCACGCTCTAGTTTCTGTGAGATCATATCCAAATAACTGATTGCTAAGTTGATCACTGCTTTTTTCAGATCATTCATTTTTCAATTTAGATATCCATTATGGTAAATCTCTCAGAAAAATGTTGCTGGTGTATGTTTTTATGGATCCCCACAGTTGGTATTTCTGCTGAGTATGACCAAAGCCAAGAAACCTATTTTTTGATCAGAAAATTAACAGATATCAATACAAGGTCTTTTGTTTAGTCTCACAAATACTTGTCCTTACGTTCTCTTGATTAAATTAATCTCGCATTCACCCATTAGCAAAACGTGCTGAAAAAGCTGCTGCACAAGCAATGCAGAAGATATTTTTACGCACAGTAGGATCTTCAAAGAATTTTTTTATGTAGGAAAGTGGATACTTTAGGATCATGAAGACCTCGTTAGTGGAAACGAGATTCTGCAGGGGGAAGGGAAACCAAGAAATTACATTTGAAATGTAAGGCTTTTGACCTAAAACGTCATAATCCTCGGCCTGCATTCATAAAAAAATTTTGCTCACTTTTGACAACAGTCTTACACAACATTGTACCGTACATATCTGCGAAATCTAAATTTGCGTTCAGCATGATAGCAGCAGCCAAATTAGCTCCTTTTTGCCCTGAATCTTCTAAATTGGCATATGTCAAATTTGCTCTGGGCAAATGCTCTCTTAAACAAAATCTGACTTCAAATAAGTTCCTAATGGACCAGCTTTATTCATTTTAGCACTATCGAAACAAATCGTTCTCCTCAGGCCTGATGAGCTCTGAAGCTGGGATTTCCCGCAGATTTATTGGATATCCCTCAATGAGTACAACAGGCAATCCTTCGTCTGCCTGTCCCTGAATAAGTGATGCCGCGGAAGCTAGTTCATCTGCTATGGCTTCTTCGCTGACTCTGAGTTGATTGCCGAAGAGGTCATCTTGACCCCTAAGGTCGAGGATTGAAGAAAGACCAGCTACTCCAATTGCTGTTCCAATGGTCCCATTGCGCCAAGCTCGTCCAATACTGTCATTAATAATTACGCCTATCCTGCAACCGGTTTTTGCAAGCAATTTTTGATGGATTGAGCTAGCTGATCTGTCTGGATTTTCAGGGAGTAACAGGACCCAGTCATTCTCTGAATCCTGTTCCACGTTGGAATGGTCAATTCCGGCATTGGCCATAATTAACCCTTGGTTATTTTCAACAATTAGGACTCCTTTGCGATGTCGTATAACGCTTTTTGATTCCTGTAGTATGAGTTCTACGAGTCGAGGATCCTTATCTGTTAGCAAGGAATACTCGATCGCAAGAGCTGTTGGTTTGACTGTCTTTAAATTGACAAACCGGTCCTCAGCTTTGGAGATTACTTTCTGAGCAACAACCAAGATGCTTCCATCCTTCAGGATGAGTTTGTTTGCTTTAATTGCATCCAAAACGAGTTGGCAAAGATCGTCCCCTTTGTGGATTAAAGGGATGCCAGGTACGGAATGTATTTGAATCGAGCAATAATCACTTTTTGCCAAATGGACCTTTTAGCCAAGCTGATATTCCCTCTAGTCCCATCTCCAACTTAGGTAATGATGCTGCAAAACAAAGCCTAAGGTAAGAATCATACTGTGGCCCAAAAGCACAACCAGGAGCTAGCCCAATATTATATTTAATCAGTAAATCTTTGGCCATACTCATGCTGTCAGTCCCGTCATTAACACTAAAAAATGCGTAAAAGGTAGCTTCCGGACTGTCAAACTCAATCCGATCTTCTGATCTGGCCCAATCTGAAAATGCTGAAAGCGCATTCAGATATCGCTGATTGCTTTCCTGTACGAATGATTCTCCATCTCTCAAAGCAACAACGCCAGCTTGCTGAATGAAAGGTGGAGGGCCTGCAACATTGTATTCGGTCAGTTTTTCGAATTCCTTACTAACTTCAATTGGCGAAGTAAGCCATCCTAGTCGCCAACCTGTCATTGCCCAGGATTTGGAAAAACTGTTCACAACCACAACCCTGTCATCTTGTTCCATTATTTCGCAAAAAGATGGAGCGTGTTTATGATTGAAGTTAAGACGTGCATACACTTCATCACTGACAACCCAAATCCCTTTTTTCCGAGCAAAATCCAACACTGCTTTTTGCTCATCTTTACTCATTGTCCAACCAGAGGGATTATTGGGTGAATTGATAACAAGTACTGATGTATCAGAACCGCAGATATTAAAGAGGTGGTCCAGATCGAGTTTCCATTTCCCATCTTTCATCTGTATTGGGAATCCTTCTACCTTTGCACCCATTATTTGTTGCACAGCAGGAATGTTTGGCCAACTTGGTAATAAGACAACAACTTTGGAACCATGTCTCACCAAAGCTTGGGCAACGATCATGATTGCATTCATAGCAGAAACTGAAACTGTGATCTGCTTGAATGTGATCTCGGTTTGATAAAGATCGTTCATGTAATCAGCAATGGCTTCCCTTAATTTTGGAATTCCTGCATTAGGTGCATAGAAAGTATCTCCTTGATCGAGTGCTTCTTTTGCTGCTTTAGAAATGAAATCTGGAGTGCTTACATCAGGCTCACCAAACCAAAATGGAACAACATTATTTTGAGTTTCCGCAAATCTTACAATTTCTCGAATAGGTGAAAAGGTTAATTCACGAATCTCTTTTTTGATACCGAAATGGGCAAAAGATCTATCCATAATCACACTTACAAAATGTCAAAAATAAATTGTTTATTAAAGTAAATATTATTTATTGTTTCTTCCATCAACAATTTTTATTCCAGAACCATTGAAGTTATAAAATTTATTCATAAAAATCAGAACAGGGGTTAAACTTTCTGCAACAACTGCGTTGTCGATGGATCCACAATGCCAACCTTTTAAAGAGATTTTCGAAATCAACTGAATCACAGTCTCTCTGGCTTCTTTATTGTTTCCAAAGACCATTACCTCAACATCGGTTATTTGGGATTTGGCTAGTTCTGTTGCTGCAACGTTGTGTAAAGCAGAAACGACATGAACATCATTCCCCAAAATTTCTTGGGTCATTCGAGCCACACATCCCGAGTCTGGTAACCGTACCCTGGCTACTTTGGGAGGGACAAGTGGAACGGTAGTGTCAACGACAATTTTACCTTGGACAAATGGTTTGATTTCCAAAACAGTTTTGTGATGCGCTGAGAAAGGGACAGTAAGAAAAATTAATTCACTTTCACGGGCAGTTTGCCCAATTCCTTGGACCACAAGATTTTGAACATCTAAATCCTTGCCTATTTCATTAATTTTGGAGGTCACTTTTTCTGGAGACCTGGATCCAATCATCACTTTAAAATTTTCTTTAATTAATCTGTTGGATAGTGCGAATCCAAGTGAACCAGAACCTCCAATAATGCCAATTTTTTCGATATTATTCATTGTAATTTAAACTGAGAAAATTTTGAAAATTAATGAAAACTTTGATAAATTTATTTGTTAATAATTTAACTTACTTATTCTTACAAGAAATACGTAATAGTCAAACACCAATCTGAAATTATTAAGGTGAGTAAAAATGAGTCTAAATATTTTATTTATTGGTTTAGGAAACTTAGGGAGTGCTCTCAGTATTAAGATTGCTGAGGCAAATAATCAATTAATAATTTACGATCTCAATCTTCAAGTCAGAGATGAGATTGAAAAAAAACATCCAAATCTTCATGCAGTAGATATCCCAGAGGGCTTTTGTGAAGCTGATGTCGTCATGACTTGTTTACCTAACTCCAAGGATGTTCAAAGCGTCGTTGACTTAGCCATCCGAAATTCAAAAAACTTAGAGAAGATACGCTACTGGATTGACACTACGTCTGGTAGTCCCAAGCGATCTCGGCAGATTGCGGCCCAGCTTCAGGAATATCAGGTTGACTATCTGGATTGCGCAGTTTCCGGTGGACCCAAAGGTGCGAAATCAGGTTCTCTTACAGCTATGATCGGAGGCAATGAGGAAGCATTTCATGCAGTGAAGGAATTGATTCAATCTTTTGCAAAAAATCTTGTCCATCTCGGGCTGGTTGGATCTGGTCATGCAGTGAAAGCCGTCAATAATACCTTGCTAGCAGCAAACATACTCTGCGTGGCTGAGGCAATGATCACTTTGAAATCTTTTGATGTCCCTCTAGAAAAAGCCCTCTCCGCAATCAACACATCTTCGGGACGTTCATGGGTCTCTCAGCAAAGATTTCCTGACCATGTTCTATCTAGGACTTTTGACTACGGGTTTTCTTTTGGTTTGCATTGTAAAGATGTTAGTACTTTTGAGGAAATGATAAATGACCATGGTCTAGAACCATCAATACTGATGAATATCTTGACGGCTTTGCAAGATGCAAAAATGCACCTGGCTCCTGACGCTGATCACTTAGAAGTTATTAAAATTATTGAAGATAAATCAGGAATTACTATTCAATAAATTATCCCCCAGCACCCAATAAAAATTACAAAGCGCATCAATCTCTCTTGAAGCAATCATGAAAAAAATTCCACTGACTTTAATCGGAAGATTATCCATCCACCAACTGATCACAGGGCTCTGGCAGGTTGCTGATATTGAGAAGGAAGGGCAATTATTTGACCCTGAAGAGGGGGCAAATATATTGGAGCAATACCACCAAGACGGCTTTAGCACTTTTGACATGGCTGACCATTATGGAAGCGCAGAATTAATTGTGGGAAAACTTTTGGCTCGATTTCAAAATGAACAACAGAGGCCAATCGCCTGTACGAAGTGGTGCCCACTACCCGGGCAAATGACTAGGAAAGCTGTTAGGGTAGGAGTCCAACAACGTCTTGATCGTCTTGGGGTTCAACAATTGGACTTGTTGCAATTTCACTGGTGGACTTTCCAGCACCCTGCTTGGCTGGATGCTCTACACGAACTTGCAGAATTACGTGAAAGAGGACTCATCAAAGAGTTGGGAGTAACCAATTTCGATGCAGCGCATTTGCACCTTGCGCTCGCTGATGGTGTTCCCATTCGAAGCAATCAGGTCAGTTTCTCATTGTTGGATAGAAGGGCAGGCGGGTCACTCAAAGAAGTTTGTCAAACCCATAATGTAAAAATTTTAGCTTATGGAACACTCTGTGGTGGTTTTCTATCCCAAAAATGGTTAGGGCAAAAGGATCCAGAAAAGATTTCAGATTGGAGCCGGATGAAATATCGGCGCTTTATCAAATCTTCTGGGGGTTGGGATGCCTTTCAATCTATTCTTGCTGCAGCAGAGAAGGTTGCTCAGAAACATAAAGTTTCAGTAGCAAACGTGGCGACAAAATGGGTTCTCTCTCAAGACCATGTTGCTGCTGTAATCATCGGAGCCAGGGTTGGGGAGACTCAGCATCGCCGAAATAATATGGAACTTTTCCAATTTGAACTTGATTCTGAAGACCTTCAATCCCTCAAAAAACATTTTGAGGAAACTATTCCGGTGCCTGGGGATTGTGGTGACGAATACAGAAAACCACCTTTTTTGACAGCGACGGGAGATCTCTCACATCATCTTGAACAGGTGGAAAAAGTCTTCAAAGAAACTCCGAGTGAGAATAGGGACGATGCTGTGCAGGTTCTCTCAGGTAGCGAGTGGGAAGATATTGCAGGATATTGCCGTGCCCAGCGTATTGGTGATTTGATCGTTGTTTCAGGAACTACAGCAACAGCTGGTAATAGTCGCATAGTTGCCAAGGGAGATGCCGCTGCACAAACCACGTTTATACTCGACAAAATCGCAGCAGCCTTGGAAGCCATTAGAGCGTCTATGGAAGATGTTGTTCGGACAAGAATCTATCTCGTGAATTTAGACGATACTTTGCCCGTTTCAAAAGCTCATGGTCGTGTCTTTGATCAAATCAAACCAGTTAACACTCTTCTTCAGGTTGGAGGTTTGGTAGGAGATTATTTAGTGGAGATTGAGGCTGATGCCTTGATCAGAAATGACAACAGCCCCAACTAGATTGAAGATTTTAGAGCTTCATCAATAATTTTATTGCATGGTGGCCATGAAGGTATCTACTTCTTCCAAGGTGATGTAGCGCTCCTCCTTGGTCCCTGATTCCGTAAAACTCCATGCGACGGCGGGAGCAGAGACATCACCATTTGCGTCAAAACGCACGTTGCCTGTAGCACCCTGATACATGATAGATCCGCCACTTTTCAAAATTTTCTTTGCCCTTTTAAATCCAGCTGTGTCAGCTGTGATAGGTGTTCCTTTGGGATCAGTTACCTTGCCAACTTGAGCCGCAATTTGAGCCCCAGAAGCGTTTGGTCCCGCTGCTTCCATTGCTAGCAGAGCTACCATCGTAGCGTCGAAGCTATTGGCTAAACCGGGTCCATTTGGTTCAGCCTTGAATCGAGCCTTGTACATTTCTACAAATTTGGAGGCAGATTCAACTCTTGGTGAAGCGGTGTCGGTACCGAGGGCGTTCTGAAGATATTTCAAACCAACGCTCTCTTTGAATTCATCAGATTTCATCGAGTTGGCCATGATCATATTTTGAGATCCACCAAGTGAAAGCCATTCACGTACTACAGAAATCCCCTCTTTAGGATACAGAGCCATGTAGATGCCTTCAGGATTTCCTTTAAGTGCTTCTGTCACTTCCGCACGGTAGGAAGCTTGCCCATCATTAATTGCAATTGAATTCGTCACGTTGATCCCTAGAGATTTCATAGCTCTGATAGTCAACTTTGAAATGTCCTGACCCCAATCATCGTTTTTGTAAAGTACAACGACTGAATTGTACCCCTGATCACGAGCGAGCATAGTGCCCACTGCAGCTTGAACCCCAGAAGTAGCAAAGGTACGGAACCACAATCCTTTGGTTTTGCCTTCTTCTGCAAGTGCTGTGATCTTTGTAGAGGAAGAACAACAGGAAATTTCCATGACTCCAGCAGGGATAGCAACTGAGGTGAGAATTGGAATAGTCACTCCGCTTGAAACTGCACCTAGTAGAACAGGGACCTTTTCAAGATCGACCAGTGCCTTTGCAGCATCAACCCCTACCTTGGGATCTACCTGCGTATCTCTTAAAACCATCTCTACTTGGCAGCCTGCAACACCCCCTGCGTCATTTGCTAAATCCACAGCAAACTGAGCAGTCGCCGCTATAGGGCGACCCCAATCAACAGACGTAGGCAATACTGCGCCTATCTTGGTTGTACAATTCTGGGCATACACTGTGCTGGAAAATCCGATCATCCCTAGCAGTAAAGCATGTCGCAAGTAACGAAAAGATTTGAAAAATCGAACAGACATTGGTTCTCCCGTTTACAAGTAGACGCATATAAGTCATTGGGCCAATAGGAAAGTGCGCCATCTACCTATTGCGACACGATCAGCTTTTCTGGCAACAGCCCTTGTGGTCGCCAAAGAAGCATTCCCACAATAATCATACCGATCATAATATATTGTAGGGTCCCTGTGTAAAGTTGAGCTTCAACAGGAGCAAATTTTGAGAGCATCCAGCCACTGGTTGTCCATGCAGCCCAGATGAGAAATGCCCCAAGGATTCCCCCTTGATTATTCCCAGAGCCTCCTACTATCAGCATTGCCCAAATTTGGAAAGTCAATGTAGGCAAGACATCTTGCGGACTGACGAATGCGTAGAAAGTCGCGTAGAGTCCCCCAGCTAATCCCATGATCATGGAACCTACGATGAACGCTGTTAAACGTACTCGATTTGGTGCTTTTCCAAGAGATTTTGCTGCAATTTCATCTTCTCGAATTCCCCTCAATAACCTTCCGAAGGGTGAGCGGATCAACTGCTCCAAAAATAGGTAGATCCCCAGAAGTACTGAAACGGCAAATAAGAAAAAGATAATATTGAACACGAATGGGTCGGCGATGGAATCTTCAAAAGGTCTTTCAAAGCCTCTCATCCCCTTGGCACCCCCTGATAACCACTCTGCATTGCGCATGAGATTTTCAAACGCAACTGCTACTCCAAAAGTTGCTATCGCGAGGTAGTCTCTGCGCAGACGAATGGTAAGCATTCCTACAACCCCTGCAATCAATCCTGAAAAAAGAACTCCACCCACTAGAGCAAGAGGATAAAACAGTTCAAATCCTCCAATATGATCTGCCTGCTCTGTTCCCCCCAACAGAATTAAACCATAGGCGCCTGCCCCAAAAAAAGCTGCAACTCCGCCATTGAAAAGTCCTGTGTTTCCCCATTGAAGGTTTAATCCTAGAACTGCAATAGCGAGAATGGATGCGACTGTTGAGAAGAAGACAAGATAAGAAATCAACCCGATCATGCTCTGGCCTCTCCAAGAATTCCATTCGGTCGAAGAATGAGCACTCCCAAGATAATTAGAAAGGGAACCGCAGGGCTGTAGCCAGAGGGGAGAATCATTAGCCCCAGGTTAGATGCAATCCCTACCAAAAAACCACCTAGAACAGCACCGTAAACTGAACCAATGCCCCCTGCAATTGTAGCAGCAAAGATTGGCAAAACGAGGTCCCGACCCATTACAGGATTGATCTGGTTGTTCAATCCGTAAAATATGCCTGAAAGAGCGGCCAAAGAGCCTCCAATCAGCCAGATCATCATCAACATTCTGGAGAGATTCACACCTGAAATCTGCGCAAGAATGGGATTCTCTGCGACAGCTTGTAGTGCATAACCAAAGGTAGTTCGGGATAAGACCAGATGAAAAATTAGCATTACTATCAGTGCTGCGATTAACACGAAGACCTGATCGGGCTTGACCAGTATCATTGGATCTCGACTAATCACAATTGCAAAGGCGATCTCGTTTGAGAAGAGTTGGGATTTTAAGCCAAAGAAGAGAGAGATCAGGTTTCTAACCACCATTGCAACACCAAAAGAGGCGAAGACCATTGATAGTTCGTCTCCTTTTTCACGAATTTTACAGAATACTAACTTGTCAATCAAGATAGCTGAGAGACCAGTCGCAATCATAGCAATGGCAATTGCTAGAATCAGACTCCAGGTCAGACTGAGAGGATCAATATTGCTGCGGAGTTGGGAGTAAAGCGCCCCGAAAAGTCTATCGAAAACCAATGCTGCGTAGGCACCCACAGATAGTAATTCTGCATGGGAAAAATTTGCGAATCGAAGCGTGTGCATGACGAGTGTTAATCCAATAGCTCCCAGAGAGAGAATGGAACCGACCAAGATTCCATCGAGGAGATGCTGAACCATCAGATTAACACTCTCTTTCTTCCCATGAAAATTTCGCTGATGAGTGGATTGTCAATCAATTTTTTTGCAGTATCATTTAATTGATTTTTGCCCTCAGCCAGGATGTAACAATGGTCAGCTACTGCCAGGGCTCGCTTAACGTTTTGTTCTACTAATAAAATGGTCACTTCTTGTGAGGTGAGGCTTTTTGTGAATGTAAGGACATCTTCCGCTACCTTCGGCGAAAGGCCGGCTGAGGGTTCATCCATCAAAAGAATGCTGGGTTTTTTTGCCAAGGCCATTGCTAAAGCAAGCATTTGCCGTTGTCCCCCAGAAAGTGCTCCTGCCTTTGCTTTCAATCTTTCTGAAAGAGCGGGAAACAAATCCATCAATTCGTTGAATTTTCCAGAATGATGGTGGCCAGCTAAGCCCAAAACCAGTTCGATATTCCTTCTCACGCTAAGGTTACGGAAGATGTTCTCTGTCTGGGGAACATAAGAGATACCAAACTCACTCAGTTGATCGGGGCGGATGTCACGCAATGATTTACCCCCTATCTGTATCCTCCCGGAAAAGCTTGGAACTACCCCAGCAATTGCTTTGATCAATGTGGACTTCCCAGCGCCGTTTGGTCCGATGACCAGTGTCAGAGCATTCTTTTTGAGTCGAATGTCCACCCCTTGAAGAATTGGGAAATCAGGGTCATAACCTGCTATCAGACCATTGACTTCTAACAGAGCATCAACCATTCAGTGCGGCTCCTAAATAGGCTTCTAGCAAAAGAGTATTGCGTTGAGCTTCTGCAGGAGTGCCTTCAAAAATAACTTCTCCTTCAGCCATGGCAATAACTGGATCACAGCACTTCATGATAAAATCCATGTTGTGCTCAATGATCAAAAAGGTTGTTCCCATACGATTTAGCTCAATTATTTTCTCCATCAATAGTTCAGTTAAATTTGGGCTTACCCCTGCAGCGGGCTCATCTAGTAGAATCATTGAAGGTTTCACCATCAATACCCTGGCTAATTCCAAGAGTTTCATTTGGCCACCAGAAATCTTCCCAGCAGCTTGGTTTACAAGATGATCTAAGGTTACAAATTCAAGAATTTGCAATGCCCTTTCACGAATTTGAGCCTCCTCGCGCTTCATCTTTGTCTTTTGGAAAAAAGGTCCAGTAATACGCTCACCGATCTGGTCGATTGGAGAAATCATGACATTCTCTAATACACTCATTTTCCTGAATGGTCGTGGTAACTGAAAAGTGAAGGCCAAGCCCATTTTAAATAGTTTATTTGTTCGAAAGTTCGTAATTTCTTTCGATTTGAAAAAAAACTGTCCTTCAGTGGGTGGAAAGATTCCTGTCAAAGTTTGGAAAAGAGTAGATTTTCCAGCTCCATTTGGGCCGATCAAACCAGTGATTGATCCTGCCTGAATCTCAATTGATAGATTTTCTAGAGCACGAAATCCCCCAAAAGTTTTGGTCAACTTTTTTGTGGAGAGGATGACTTCAGTCATGCTGAGAAGAATCAGCGAGAATCTTATCAGTTGATAAGGTATTGAGGTTATATTTCATAATTCGGCCATGGCGACCAGTTCGGTCTCGCTCCAAACCATAGACCGAACCGGAAGGACCATTGGAAGTATCAATTTCTGCCTCAATTCGTTTATGCTCTTCGGAAGTTAAGCTAAATCTGAAGACTTCCATGGTGTTATGCAGATATGTTGCGTAGCGAGCTCCGACAATTGCAGCACCAACCTGAGGTTGGTCTAGGATATAGCGAATAGCTACCGATGATAGCGTTACTTGATGAGAGTCCCCAATTTCTTTCAGAGTTTGCAGCAGATCCTGAAATTTATCCCAAGAGCCAAATTCGTCGATAATTAGCCGATATTTTACTAAAGATCGGTTGCTAAATTGGAAACCAGGGTCTTCTCTGCCTAGCCAAGCCTCTGAGATGAATCCACCAGCGAGGGTACCGTAGCAGAGAAGAGAAACATTTTTCTCTTTTGCCCAGGGTACCATCTCAAGTTTTGGTCTCTGGTCTAAAACTGAGTACTGGACCTGCGCAGAGATTATATCCATCCCAGAGTCGATAAAGGGTTGAATATCAAACCACTCCCAGTTAGTGACTCCCAGATTCTTGATTTTCCCTTTATTTTGAAGCTTTTTGAGAATTTGTAGAGTCTCGATAGGCTTGCCAAGCTTTAGGTCCCACCAGAAAAATTGAACAAGATGAAGCTGTTCAATCTTCAGGCGCCGAAGCGAACGATCGACAATTTTTTCTATTTGATTTTGCTCAATGTCTGGGAGTCTTGTTAAATCAGGAACCAACTTGGTGTGAATACTAATTTCCTCAGCCTTCGATGAACCATAATTTTTGCGGATCGAAGTGATAAATTGTCCCAACATTTCCTCAACGCCGACATAGATATCCGCACAATCAAAGGTTGTGACACCTTCTTCCAGAAAGATCTTCATGTCCTGAATAGCTTTTTTTTGCTGAACATCCCCATGGTCTCCAGCGAGTTGCCAGCCACCTTTGATGACCCTGGAAATTGAATGGTTATCACGAAGGCTAAATTTTTCAACATTCATGAATTCTCTTCCTTTGTCCAATATGGTTTCGTTCTCACTTCGGGTAAGCCAGTTGTTTCACTATGAAAAAATCTTCTTTTTGAAAGTCTTTTGATACGGAATCTTCCTCCACAATGAGGATCTGGGCAGGCTATTTCAGCATCAGTTGTCATCCAATCATGAGGGGCCGTTTCTCTCTGTTTAGCTGGGAGTAAAGGAAGAATTGCCGCGAGCGCATACATAGAGATTTTCTGGTGCTCTGGGAAGATCAGGTTTTCGCCTTCCACTCTAAATTTTTCTCCTTCAATATGTCTGCAAACTGGAGTACGGCCTTCCAAGACAGTCTCCACCTCCAAATCATACAACCAAAAATCCTCTTGATTACTCATAGGCGCTGAAATTGCGTGTCAATTCATAAGTAAAAATGTTGCCTTGCCCTCTTTGTACTGACTTTCTGGTAAAAAGGGTCTGTCTTAGAAATTCAAATTCAGGGTTGCAAAACTTATAATGAATGGAATCCGAACAAAAATTTCTGGACTTGTTTCAAGGCTTTGATAAGGCTAAGTGCTAAGTCTGTCAAGTAAAACACGGTTTACGTTGCATCATTGGAAGATGCAGGGATCAAGATTACATTGAATAGTAGTTCCCTAACTCGATTGATGCATCTTAACTATGAATCTGAAAAAAAAAGTCCAATATCTGAGCTTTCTGGCTTTACTGGTGAGCGCCGCTGGGTGTGCATCAAATAACCTCTCCACTTGCACGATCGGCCCCCTCCATTTTCACTATGGTGAACAAGAAAAACTCTCCCAAGTCTGTTATCGTGACACCCCACAAAACGTAAGCGCCCAGAAAATTGTTTGCTATGACGAGGTGCGTGGTAATGTCTGTGATGAATATTCAATCAGAGATGCTCAGTAAGTTAAATCTCTGAGGGGAAATTCCTAAAATTTAGGATCTGATGAACTCAGAGTAGAATTTTTGGAACTTTCAAAATAACAAATGGAGGCTATTCACAATTACGGCTATCTTTTTCCCCTGGATTGTTCAATCGTGAAGAGGTGAAAAACTCAATTATGCTATTCCAGAAATAATGTTCGAAATGAAGCTTGTAATGTCAGGGAAAAAGGGGAGTCAAGTGGTCAGAACAAATTTTGCTGCACATCTTTATTTTGCACCACTTGCTGGATTAGGATGGCATCCAAGAGTAGTGAAACTTGTTGAGCTGGTGTTTGGTGCCAAGCTTTACATGCAATAGTTCAAAATAAATAATAAAATGGTATCAAGGCTTTGGCACTCGGATCAATGAGGACATGATGCTTGAAACAAGGGCAGTGAATGTTGCGATTTTTCTAAATGAAGTCAACCAATTCAATTGCCTATTGATGAATATTCCTGGAAGCCACAATTGAGGAGTCCTCAAGGTTGGGTATGATCTTACTACGAGAAGCCACCCTCTTTGGACGATTTACAATCAACTGATATCTCAAATTGTGGAAAATTTCGCGGGTAGAGAACATTGAATCTTAAGTCCTCAGGGACCTGGGGGTCCAATGATTCTTTTTCATAGTTGACCAATCCACACCTCCACAAGCAATCTTTCCAACATGGAATCGTGCTAGTGTATAATGGAGGCTTAGTGCAGTGATCAATCACATTCGCCGGTTTAAACACCCAGGGTTCATTGCCCATCGAGATTTCACCCCAATCGAGCTTCTACATGATGATTGTCTGCTCTAAGACCATCAAGAGGTTCTGCGTTGGGGAAATGGCATGCCCAAATAAGCCCTGGAAACCTCTTTGGAGAGCGCTCTAGTATAACTTATAATCAATTCGAGGGTCGTTGAATAACCATTGCCACCCCAATCACCGTAACAACCATCCCCGCAATCGCTACGCACCCCAATTTTTCATCGAATAGCAACCATGCTTCAACAGCTGTAGCAGGGGGAACTAAATAAAAAAGACTCGCCACATTTGAGGTTGCACCCGACTTAATCAAGCGCACTAATATTAAAATTGCCCCAATTGAAAGAACTATAGCCAACCAAAAAAGGGCGAAGAGGGATTCGAAAGTCCATTCAACAACCATATCCTCCAAAGAAACGGACAAGAGCCCAAAGATTGTCAACGCTGAAATAAACTGAATCACAGCACTAGTATGGATATCTATATTGGTAGCAAACCGTTTTTGGTAAAGTGTGCCTAATGTAATGGAGACCAGTGCAAGGCTTGCAAAAAAGATTGAATCTATCTCAAAGGAATTTTCTTAAGGTAGTTTTTTGATACAACCATACAAACCCTCAAAAACCCCCTCCATTTTTTCTAGTTAAGCTCTCTCAAAGCAGAGGTCAAGCAAGAATTCCAGTCAGCAGAGGTTGAATGCCAACAATCAAAGCTGCTAAGGCTTGCTGGTAAACCACCTTTGATAGCGATGAATACACCACCCAGGTAACCTCCGAACCAACAGGCCGACTATACTAGCATGCAACCAATCTGAGAGATTTGAAGGTCAAGGCGCCTGATACCACCACACCAAAGGCAATAAAAAGCAAATTGCAATCAAAAATCTTAAATTCAGAAAAGTCATTGGTTCGGCATGGG
>JACLAC010024595.1_pt1 | contig 41550 bp, 43 predicted proteins | sample 8027881 | NCBI WGS metagenome assembly JACLAC01 (sample SAMN15725517, study PRJNA655200) | protist metagenome | isolation source: fluorescence activated cell sorting (FACS) single amplified genomes of... | place: Spain: Blaines Bay Microbial Observatory, Mediterranean Sea | collected 2016-01-19 | reverse complement strand
AGGTAGGCGCATCTCAGAAGCTCCACTTGTGATATGCACCCAGTGCTGCTCCGTCGAGCGGATGCGAATATCATTGCCCTGAAACTCCCGACAGATGTCGTAGACCTTCTTTGCATTCACACAAATACTTCCGGCTTGAATCACTTCTGCTGGGAAGTGTTCGATGATGGAAATTTCATAGTCCGTTGCTGAGAACTCAGCTTCGTTATGATCTCCATCTTCTCCTGAAACAGTTCTTAGTAGAAAGTTTGAGAGAATCGGTTTGGAAGCACTCTTGTCAATGATGGAAATGATGTTCTGAAGAGCGCTACGAAGAACTTCCTGTTGAATTAGAATTTCCATATTTTTTTATAGTCGTAGTAGTAGTCTGTCGAAAACCTGTCGAAAACCTGTCGACTGGCTTGAAATGATTCAGCTTTTATAGCTTTTTGGGGTTGTCGAAAACTTGTTCAAACTTGTCGAAAACTTGGGGAGTGTAGCAATAAGAACAAACAATGAACAGGTTTTCGACAAGTTATCGACAGGTTTTGGAAAGATTGTCGAAAACCTGTTCAAAACTAATCTAAACTACTGAAACTAGATAGTTTTTAGATTAAATTTCAAGAGATTCAGATAAACTGCCTGTCGAAAACTTGTCGAAAACCTGTCGACTGGCTTGAAATGATTTCATTTTTTGAAAAATGAAAATACTTCTTCCTGGTTCAGTGCTGTGATCAATGGGAATGCACCAACATCCTCTAGCAGGTGTATCAGAGTCCCACGTTCTTCAATCGGAGTTGAGTGGGCACCAATGAAACGAATGGCATCATCTGGAGACCATTGCTTGACAAGTTGTTGTGCAGCTATTCTATTTGGATTGATCAAGAATGGTTCAATACTGATGTCCTCCAGAGCTTCCAAAAATAGATTTTCTCGCCAGCCGTAGTGTGTGCAGCCAAGCACAACAATCACTTTTCCCGGAGAAAGTGGTGGATTGGCACCGCTCAGGAATAGTCGGATATTTTCGATTATCCGAGTTCCAGTTACATCAGAAGAGATCATGTCTGCTAAACCCGGACAGGCAATCGACCGTGTATCTGGTAGCAGTTGATCGTACACTTTGGAAGAGATTGTAGTCGGTGTTGCCAAAATAAGTAATCTGGAATATCCAAATTCCTTTGCTTTTTCAAGAACAGCTTTGCGTGTCAACTCAAGCATTCCCTGAATGGGTATTTCAGGAAGCTTAATTTCTGGTAGCAGTGCTGAGAGAGTGTGGCAGGCAACAAAGATATGATCAGGTTGGTAACTGTCTGCAAGGCGGTGTAGGAAAGTTTGAAAGACTTCCTGCTTTTCAGCTAATGACTCCATTGAGTTGTAGCTGCGTCGAGGATCAGGGGCTGCGTTGACGTAGAGTAATTCTGTATTTTTTGCTGTGGGACCAGTGGGAGCTTTCAGTAGATCAGCGCAGACAGACAGCCCTCCCAGACCTGAATCAGTGACTACTAGACGCATGGAAGTAGCTTCAGCACCGATTGTTGAAAAGATAGTGCGAGATCAGCCACTCATTTCCACCACGAAATCCCCATACTTCCGAAGTCGCCAGGAAGAACATCCGCCAACGCTGGAACCAGACATCGGCATCTTTGCCGTAAGTCTCACGAAAGGTTTGTAGAATTTCTCCCTTCTGTGAATCCATCATCTGTAACCAGGCATCAGCTGTTCGTTGATAGTGGACGCCACTCAGAACCCAGTGCTGTTCTAACAATAGGTCTTTCTGGAAATAGAGTAGCAGATCGTTGGAGGGCATGATTCCACCTGTGAAGAAGTAGCGTCCCATCCAATTGGAATCTCCTTCGGAGGAAAAAGTATAGGCATAACGACGGTGGCTGAAGATATGGATGAAGAGTTTTCCTTCTGGTTTCAGCCAATCAGAAATTCTCTCCAACAGTGACTGCCAGTTGCGCATGTGCTCAAACATTTCTACTGAGACAACGCGATCAAAGTGCTGTTCAGTAGTGAAGTCGTTCATGTCGCAGGTTTGTACACTCAGGTTAGTCAAACCCAACTCCTGGGCACGTGACTCAATAAATTCACGCTGAGGCCGAGAATTCGAAACAGCCAAAATTGAAGAATTTGGATAATGCTTTGCCATCCACAAGGAGAGAGAGCCCCAACCACAACCAAGCTCGAGAATCTGTTGACCATCCTGCAACTGCGCTCTCTCACAAGTTAGAGCCAGCATGGAGGCTTCAGCGTGCTCTAATTCTGTAACACCCTCAGGAAAATGACAGCAGCTGTACTTGAGATGTGGCCCTAAGACTAATTCAAAGAATTGCGGAGGTAGCTCATAGTGTTGCTCGTTTGCTTCTTGAGTGTGCAGAGCAATTGGACTCTGTCGCATCTCCTCAACAAACGTCATCATTGCTTGCCATTCCTGATCTGGACCCTCCTGCGCTTGCTCTCGAAGGCGCTGCAGTAACAACAGACGAATGCCAGCACGAGTCAGCAAATCCGGAATACGACCGTTTTCGACGAGTTCAATCAGGGAACGCAAGAGCATGGACAAGATACTTTGAAGGTTGAGAATAGTAGACCTTCTCAGCGTAACTTATGTGGGATAACAGACAAGTGTGGAGAAATTAGCTTACTAAAGTAATTCTAGATAGCTAAATTAGGCGAGAACACGTGGGAAGAAAAAGTGCGCACAAAGGCGCACAAAAGAGCTTACTTGGCGTCGCGACAGTAGTCGTTGTAGGGAAAGCCAATGCTCCCGTCGCAGAAACGACGGAGAATCAGGTACTCACCGCTGCAGCCAGTACTTACCAGAACCGTACCCCCCAGTACGAGTCCCAGCACCAGCTTGCGGAAGAGCCGCTGTCGGAAGATGTGCATGGACACCTCATAATCGAATGGAAGCAAGAGAAACAGACACAATAGAAGGGTATCAATTTTTGTGCCCCAAGTCATCAAGGGTCAGCACACACACGAAAACCCAGATAGTCCTGCCTCATTTCTGGTGGGTTACCACCTCTTTGCCAAAGTTCAAGAGATTCTGGTTGATTTCGATAGCTCCCACCGCGAACTGTTCGCAATCCCCCCTCTTTAGGGCCACTCGGTCGGGTGACTGTTTCTGGTACTAGAGGCGCATAATAGTCTTGAACCCATTCCCAAAGATTTCCCTGCATATCGAAGAGTCCCCAGGTATTTGGTTGCTTGCGCTGAACAGGCTGGGGACCTGGTTGAGAAAGATTGCGGCTGTGCCAGGCGTGTTGGTTGAGGCATTTGGCTTCTGTCCCACAACCAAATCGTCCTTGTCCCTCAGCTCTGGCGGCATACTCCCATTCCGCCTCCGAGCAAAGTCGGTAATCTCCTGGATAGTGATGACTGAGCCAGCGTGTGTACTCCTGAGCCTGATCCCAGGAAATATAATTGAGAGGTGCATCAACTCGATCTGGATTTTTCATTGTCCAGTGGCGTGACTCGGTTGGTTCTGAATAACGACAAGCACCAGCCTCCACACACAATCGATATTCGCCCACAGTGACTTCGTGATTGAGAATATAATAGATCTGATTCATCGTCACTTGACGCTCTGGTGGTTTGCCGGGGCTGCCCATCACAAAGCTGCCTGGCCAGATTGGGACCATCCCAGGTGCAAGAGTACGTGTCTCAAAGGACCATTCGTAACGAGCCTCTAGACGGTTTCCCTGTAAATCTTTGAGTTCGGGTAGTAGCGTTACCCGATACGTCATTCCATACAACCATGGTTGATTCGGAATGAATTTCAGGCTAGTTCCTTCTACCTGCAAGTTACCCGCTACTGGAAAATTACTAGCCCCTTGGATTGCTTGAATCCTTACCGATTCTTTACTAACCGTCTGAGGATCCAATGGCTGACTTAGATAAACATTGATCGATTGGTCAGCCTGAACTTGGGTCTCTCCGTCAGTTGGATTGACCAGTACAACACTGGGAGGCCGCATCAAAGGAGGCGGTGAAGTTAGGAAGTTCCAGCGTAATTCACTCAGCATCTCTCCGTTCTGGCCACGTAGAGGCTTGAGTAAGCTGACGGTGTAGGAAGTATCGTGAGCGAGTGCAGAATTGGGAGTGAGTGTAAGACTATTGCCCCTGGTACCTAGACGGAGTGAAATTTGAGTACCTTCGGAATCAGCCAGCGCAAAACTCTCAGCGTTTAGATTTTTGGAGTCCAGCGGTTGATCAAAGTTGAGTAGGATCAGTGTATCTGGAGAGACCGTGGCGTTGGGAGCTGGAACCAGAGAATTGATGGAGAGTAGCTTTGGTGTCTGGCTGAACTCTGGAGCCGAGATTGGCTCAGAGAGGGGTTCATTCTGTCTACTGTTCGAGCTTTCACCTGTTGATATAGCAGGAAGTAGTCGTGGGGGATTTTCTGATGGTGAGGTCTTGCGTTCACAAGAGATCAAGAAGTAGAGCGACAGGACAAGTAGCAGATGGAACAGCCTCATGATCCCCCCTCGGACAAACAGCAACGATTGGGGTGGTTGGTGCTGAAAGATAGCGAGACTAACGACCGAGCAATTGATTCATGTTCAGCATCGGTAGCAAGACAGACAGCGCAATGAAGCCGACAATTCCACCCATCAATACAATCATAGTTGGTTGCAGCAGAGCCGTCAGACCCTCCAACAATCTACTTACTTCTTCCTGCATACGGTTTGCCACACGTTCTAACAACTCATCAACACGGGCTGCTTCTTCTCCAATAGCCACAACGTGCTGGACATAGTCCGGGAAGTAACCCGTTCGACCCATCGCTGCCGAAAGTGGGATTCCCTTGTTGTTGACCTCAATGATCATCTTGTTTAGTTGCTCAATCAGCAGTTGATTGACAACCACGTGTCGTGAAATTTCCAGAGCAGTCTTCAAATCCACTCCACTTCCAAGCAGGGTTCCGAGAGTTTGACAAAAACGAGCGATCAGTACCTTCTGCATCAGGGGACCAATCAGCGGTGCTTTCAGTTGCAGTTGTTGAAGAACTTTCTTGCCAAACTCGCTACGTAGAAAAGCTGAGAAACCGAAAATCAGGATTATCAACCCAATCAATACAAGGTACCAAGAGTGAACCATGAAATCGCTGAGGCCCATTAAAATTCTGGTGGGCAAGGGTAGCAGGGTTCCTTTGCTGGCAAAAATCTGGGTGATCTTGGGCACGATGTAAGTGACCATAAAGACAACCACCAGCAATGAAAAAACCAGCATGAAGGCTGGGTAGATCATTGCTGATTTCAGTCTACCTCGCAGACGTTCTTGAGTTTCGTAGTAATCGGCAAGCCGTTTGAGAATTGTACCTAGGTTGCCACTGTTCTCTCCTGAACGAATCATGCTGACATACATCTCAGGAAAGATTTTTGGGTACAGCTGCAGCGCATCCGCCAAGGATCCCCCTTCAACAACACGTGCTCGGACTTCGGCCAGGATTTCCTTAAATCCCACGTTTTCGGTCTGCTCAATGATTAGTTGTAGGGCCTTGTCGTAAGGAATTGTAGCGTCCATCAACACCTCGAACTGTCGAGTGAAGAGAGTCAACGCTCGCTTGTAATTGGTTCCACGTTTTGGGAGGAAGGAACGACTGGTGTTGCGGGAAACCCGAATTTCCTTGGGATAGAGCTGCTGAGAGCGTAATCGCTGGCGCAGGTCACTCTCGCTAACAGCATCTTCAGAACCCTTGCGCAGAACTCCAGCCTGGTCGAAAGCTTGGTACTGGTAGAGTGGCATGGTCGAGTCTCAACGAGAGTTACGGTGGGGTTGAATCTGATATTTCCAAACAGCGCGCTGATGCTCCCGCAGGGTACGAGAGAATGCACTACTACCGTCTCCTCGTGCAACGAAATAAAGATATTTCACACTGGCAGGCTGCAATGCGCTATGAAGAGAGTCCCAACCGGGGTTACTGATGGGCGTTGGAGGCAAACCCTTTTCTGTATAAGTGTTGAACGGTGTTGGGGTCTCTAAGTGTTTCCGTGTGAGATTGCCATCGAAATTTGAAATCCCATAGATTACTGTTGGATCACTCTGCATCTTCATCCCCAAGCGTAAGCGGTTATGAAAAACCCCGGCAATCAGCGGACGATCCTCTGCTGTTCCCGTTTCTTTCTCAATCATTGACGCAAGGATCAAGAGTTGATGGTCGCTCAGCTTCTTACCCCCTTCAGCCGGAGTTTCTGAGCGTAACTGGGTAAAACGATTATTGAATTCCTGAATCATCAGGCCTAGGATTTCACGTTCGCTACTCTCTTGCGCGATGAAGTAGGTTTCAGGGTAAATAACCCCTTCCAAAGTTTTTAAGCCTTGAATTCCTGATAGCTTGCGTAGTGTAGAATTTGTAAAAAGTTCATCGTACCGATCAGCTTGACCAAGACCCTGTTCCACAAGGCGGGCTGTAGCTTGTTGGTAGCTCAGGCCTTCCGGGATGGTGACACGAACTTGCAGGCCACTGCCAGAAACAAGGTGGTTGAGGAGTGCAGCATGGTTCCAGCGAGGATCTAGCTGAAATTCTCCGGCTTGTAATCGGTGGTGCTGTCCGTTGAGGCGAGCGAGAAATTCAAACCAGAGAGGTTGTTGAATCAGGTTGGCTTCTCGGAGTTGCTGAACCACTTGGGAGAAGTTGCTTCCGCGCTCGATGCGTACCCGGATGGGTTCATCACCCTGGCCGATTGGAAGGTTCCAAAGCCAGATCAGGTTGAGAGTTAACAGTAAGAGCCCTAGCAGCAGCCCAATACGTTTTCTAGCGAATCCCCCAAACAGCATTCCTGGTCGCTTCATGTGCAGCGGTTCCGAAAAGGCGGAGAGATTTGCCGGAAGGTTCCTCGTATCTTGACATCAAAGAAGTCCCCACAGCGAAACCCTTGTAGCATCATTGTCAATGGTCCCAGTTGATCCTGGAGCTTTTGCGACAACCGCACTTTCAGATCCAGATCAATTCTCGATTCCAAGAGGTTTCTTTCGTTGAGACGGATATTGCCGGTAACGCTTCCTTCCAGATCACCATTCAGAGTCAGTTGACTGATCTCGATCAACTGCTGTTGCATTGAGATCGCATACGACACTTCTGGTAGATTCAATTCAGTAATAGAGAGTCCGTTGAGCAGTGGATGTTCCTGATTTAGGCGAAATCGGAAGTCTGTCATGGAACCCTGCAAGGTGCCAATGGGTAGAGACTGCTGTCTTCTTTGCAACTGTGCCAGGTTCTTGATCTCACCATCAAGCGACATGACCCCTGCTGGAAAGCCAAAGGGGAGAGTATTGGCCAGCGGTACTTGTTGCAGCATCAACTCATCCAAAGAGATATTCAGGGTGTTCATCCCAGGCAGATCAAATGCAAGCTTGAGATCAGACTGATAGAGTTGGGCCTGTACCCAGAATTGCTGAAATTGCAGAATGGGCAGGAAAGGCAGTTTTACTTGATCCAGTTGGGCTAGGGTTTCCAACGGAAGCATCCAAAGCTGTGGAGGGCGTGGAAAAGTAACTGAAGGAGTAGAGAGGTGGGTCCATTCCAGTTGGAGTGGATCGATCTCAAGCTGGAGGCCTGCTTGGCGTCGAGCTTGTGACTCTATATAGTTGGCAACGGCTTCTCCAGGAAATTGCTGACGAAAGCCGGCGAGCAGTGCCACAACCAGCAGTACCAGGACGGCAATGAATGCTAGTAGAACCTTGAGGATTAGCAGCGGTAGACGTTGCAAGCAGGCCTTTGCAGATCAGGAGTTGGAGGAACGAGGACTCTGTTTGAAGACCTGAAAGTTCAAGCGCACAACACGACTTCCTGGAGCCACGCTGAAAAGAAGCTGCTCGATTTGAAGGACCGGTTGGTTATTTTCAAGCCGATACAGGACCTCCAACGCATCGTCCAGATTTAGCTTATCCAGACGTACTTGGACACCATCCATCCCCTCAGGTGGATTGCTGAGCGCATTGAGTTGCAGGTTGTCCTGGATCTTTAAATCACGAGCAACAGCTTCGACAAAAGCAGAAAGTGGCTGCTCCATTACTGGAGCAAGTGGCCGATTTTTCAGTTGGTTCCACTCACTGGCTAGCGCTTGCAACTCGCGTAGCTGTTGTCGCCGATTATCCAGTTGTTGTTGTAACAGTGCTTCCTGACCAGCGAGCTGCTTTTGTACATACACTCCTCCAAAGGCCAAGCCGATGAGAAGCAATAAACCCAGCAGTAGTTGTTCACGAAGGGTCAGTTCACGCATGAGGACACGCGGTAGAGTCAGAAGTAGAAAGAATGCGTACCACTGGCGGTGATTTCCGAACTCGCAGTGGATTGCGAGTACAGTAATTGGCAAAGCCAGCATCGATGAAGCGATAGGGGAGCTGCTCGTCCCGACCCGCTGGAATTCCAAGACGAGTGGTTTGCAGGACTTGTTCCGGACGATAGCCGGTATCCAGTAGCTCCAGGCGGTCTGCTATCAACTGTTGTTGATCCCAATCTGGAACCTTTAGTCCTAGAGAGCGACAGAGCAGGGTTTGCCCTGAGCAGAGTCGCTTTGAGTCACGAATTCGACCAGCAACACGGTTGCGATGCTGCATGGTTTGCACCATTGCTTGGGAAGTTGGACCATCTGGAAAGAAGGGAAAAATGACCGCTGATTTGAGCAGCACGGCGTTGCCTTCTCCCTGACAACTGAAGTTGAAGGAGTCGCCACCGTGCGCATAGTACATGTAGATGGTACCGGGTGCTCGGAAGAGAGCGTTGCGTTTGGGAGTCCAACCCAGCGAGGCGTGGCTGCCTTTCTCAGTCAGGTAGTAGGCTTCTGTTTCGATCAGTTGTGCCGCCAACCACTGTCCATCCAGATGATGCCGCAGCACTTTTCCTAATAGATCTCGAGCAACTTCGCAGGTGTCGCGATCGAAAAAATCCCGGTCTATGGGAGTCATTCGTCGATCAGTTCCATCCATCCATAGGGATCTTCCATCTCGCCATACTGGATGCCAGTTAGGTTTTGGAAGAAACGTTGGGCAACAGGTCCGGTCTTCCCTTCCCCAACGAGAAAGCTCTCATCCTTCCAACTGAGTTCACCAACTGGAGAAATGACGGCAGCAGTCCCAGAACCAAAGATCTCCTTGATGGTTCCTTGGCGCACCCCGTTGAGTACCTCCTCAATGCGAATACGCCGCTCCACCATTGGTAGTCCCCAGTGACGTCCGAGTTCCAGAACAGACCGACGGGTGATGCCCGGTAGGATGGTTCCGTTGAGTTGGGGCGTGACGATTTCATTTTCCATGACAAAGAAGATGTTCATGGAACCAACTTCTTCAACATATTGCCGCTCCACCGCATCCAACCAGAGGACTTGTGTGTAGCCCTTGGCCTGGGCTTCCTTTTCAGCCAAATTGCTAGCGGCATAGTTGCCTGCGGTCTTCGCTTCGCCGACCCCACCAGGGGCAGCTCGAACGTACTGTTCTTCGACAATGATCTTGACCGGATTGAAGCCTTCTGGGTAGTAGGGTCCGACGGGGCAGAGGATGATGAAGAACAGGTATTCCTTGGAAACCTTCAGTCCCAGTGCTTCTTCAGTAGCAAGCAGAGTTGGGCGGATGTAGAGAGATGTGCCTGGTTCATTTGGAACCCAGTTTTGATCGGTACGCAGCAGTAGCTTGAGTGCTTGTAGCCCAGTTTCAACGTCCAGTTCCGGTAGACAGATTCGCTGAGCAGTTCGTTGGAGTCGCTCAAAATTCTGTCGAGGGCGAAAGAGACGAATTTTTTGATCGGCTCCTCGATAGGCCTTCATCCCTTCAAAGGCAGACTGACCGTAGTGCAGCACCAGGGTGGAAGGAGACATCTGCAGGTTTTGGAAGGGCTGAATTCTGGCGGAGTGCCAGCCACCGCGATCGCTACTCCAGCGAATCGCTAGCATGTGGTCCGAAAAGACGGTGCCAAAGGTTACCCCAGTTAGTGTACTTGGCGGGGTCTTGCGTGCTTGCTGCGGAAGTAGTTCCTGTACGATGTCCATGTGTGCGTATTGCTGGAAGAGGAAGGGTGAAGTGGTTAAACTCAGCGGCTATTGAGATACTGCATCTGGCGATACACCTGCTCTTGCCGATACTCGTCGTAATGCAACAGTAGGTAAGCCGTGGTTGAAACAGTACTTATGAGCAGCAATAGGGCGATGCGTACAATCCACTTGGTATGATGCATGGTTTCGGCCGACAAAAAAACTGAAATTATGTAGAAATTATCCCATGCTTGTCAAGCGGACGCTCTCAGAATGCAAAACCAACGGTGAAGACCATTGCCGCTGGTAGCCGCATCGAAGAGTACCAGCGGTCCCGACGTCCATTCTGCTCTTCTTCCAGATTGGCTCTGAATTTATCAGGATCATCATTGAATTCAATATTGTTATATTTGTTTTTGATCGAGTATGACTGTTCGGAAGGGATCGTCCAGCGCAGGAAATCAAAGGAAGTAAACATGTTTTCAGAGAATTTCTGGAACCCAACTCCTATGGTGTAAACGCTGGTCTCAATAGTCATGTCATAGTAGGCTTGTGCTGGTTCATATTTATCGTTGACATCTACCTTTTGCCCATACTTGATGTAACCTCGATTATAAAGCTCCAATCGTCGCTGTTCGCTGGTGCCAGCGATGTAGAAACTTTCTGCAACAAAGACCTTGGCATAGACTGCTGTGTTTATGATTCGGACATCCCCAATTCCATCTTTTCGCAGATCATCTAGAGCGCTGAGAATATCAGAATCAACTAACTCCAAACCTACTACAACTGGGTCATAGTAGGCACCTAGCACAATCCCTGGAGAGGTCAGTAGCAGCGGGCTGAGTCCATACTGTATTCCGAACAGGAGGGCAAAATTGCGCTCAAATCGGTAGCCTCCCAATTGTAGTGACTCTGCTGTTCCTGGATCAAGAAGGGGGTCATCATCAATTGGAGTGCCTGATTCTTCTTGAGCTCCCACCCACATGGGGGCCGACAGGAACAGGAAGAAGAACAGGAGTAAACGCAGACGCATAGACTTGCTTCGCCGACAGGTTTGAAGGATAGTGCGAGACTTACACAAAATAGACCACAAATTCTTGCCGACTACCTTGCTATGACTAGCCTTGTGCGCATTGACTAGCACCTACTGAGTGACCTGAGCCAACGTGCTCGTCAGCATTCACGACGACGTTTGAACCATAACTTTCATGAACCTCCGGATGTTGTTAACCGGATGCTTAACGCAATTGAACCTGATAGCTATATTTGTCCTCACTGACACCAACATCCTCCATTATAAGAATCCTTCCCGGTCCTGCGAGGCGCTGGAGCTGTGATTGTATTTACAGACACGGGGGAGGTAGAGGACATTCTGGTGTTGGATTCAAGACGTCAGTGCTGGGGTGTGGAAATTCCGGCAGGACGTTATCATACGGTTCTCTCTCGAGCTGTCGGTAGTGTGTTTTACGAGGTCAAGCAGGGTCCTTATGATCCTCAACGTACCAAAGAATTTGCTCCTTGGGCTCCGTTGGAAGGAACCCCAGAGGCCCCAGCATACTTACAACGCCTGCACCAATGGGTGGACCAGGCCCAGCAAATGTAACCTTGCCAAAAAAGTGGATTGACAAGTCCTAGAGGCTGGGAGATATTTTTCAGCTTCTCTCCGCATCGAATGCCGACGTGGCGGAATTGGTAGACGCGCTAGATTCAGGTTCTAGTGGGGGCAACCCCGTGGAGGTTCGATTCCTCTCGTCGGCACCAAAATTCAATTTTTCCCCATTGATTTCAACAGTTTAGATTGTAACACAATCCTCAAACTGAACCGATTTTTCAGATTTTCTGTTTTGAGACGGAACTAGTAACTGTTTTAGTAACTGCATGGCAGTTGCGGAAAGAGTTCCGTGTCCAGAATTTCGAAAGTTCACCACCGTATTCTCAAGACTCCCAACTCGGGAAATTCCTACTACTTTCGTGCATACATTCCCCATGATTTAGTCCAGCAAGTTGGGGGACAAAAATCATTCAGAATTTCTCTACAGTCTGGTATTCCTTCACAATCGAAAAGACTTTGTCGAAGTCTCTCCAAGACTCTGGAAAACATTTTCAATGAAATCAGGTCAGGTATGCGTTCAATGACGATAGCAGACATCAAGGAAATCCTCAGAATTGAAATCAGGAAGTCCATTCTGCACTCTCGTCATGTTCATCTGGGCACCAATGAATTCTCTGAGGAGTCAGTTCAGGAGAGTCTTAAGCACCAACGTAGCAGAAAAAAGAATCTCAAGAGTACTCTGCAGCAGAACCTGAAGGAGTACGAATCCAGAATTGATCAGACTCTGGAGGCAATTCTTTCCAGCAAGGAGATTGAGATTCATCGCAATTCTGTGGACTACAAGCAACTGAGAAGGAATTTTGTCAGGATTCACAATCTCAGATTGAAATGGATTGAAGACCTGCTGGAGAACAAAGGCAGGAAAGATTCAGACTTGGAAGCAGAAGCAGAGACTCTGGTGGAGATGGATCTCTATGAGAAAGAGAACAAGGTTTATTCAACCCCAAATAAATCAATCCAAACAGTGTCTGGAGAAAACGGGGTTTTAGAAACGATTGAGGGTTATCTGGAGAGAAAGAGACTGGAGAAGACCGCAGAGAGAACGATTGGAGAGAAGAAGGCAGTCTTTGAGGAGTTCTGTGAAGTCACCGGAATAGACTCGATGGAGCAGGTGTCCAAGGAGGTCATCAGAAACTACATCACGGTTCAGTCTAAACTCCCTCTAAATCGAAAAAAGAATCCAAGGTATCGTGATAAAACGATTTCGCAAATTTTGGAGATGCAGGATGTGGAGGTGCAAGGGGTTAATAACATCAATAAGAAACTGACGATTCTGACGGCATTCGGCAACTGGAGTGAGAAGAACGGATTTCTCAAGCAGAACCACTTCAGCGGAATGAAACTGGATGCAAAGAAGGCAGGAGCAGTTGAGAGAGAAAACTTTAATGAGCAAGACCTTCAGAAAATCCTCAATCCACAGACCTATCTCAGTTCAACCATCCACGGCATCTCTTCAGTCACCAAGAAACCCATCTCCAATCGAGAAGCATACTATTGGATCTTTTTGTTAGGCATCTTCTCTGGTCTGAGAACAAACGAGATGACTCAACTGAGACTGGAGGACTTTCAGCAGGTTGATGGTGGAGTCTGGATGATTCAGGTGCAGGAAACAGAAGAAACCAGAGTAAAGACCAGAAATAGTATTCGCAAAGTTCCTGTTCATCCGAAACTGATTGAACTGGGGGTTCTGGATTACATTCAAAGATTGAAGAGACAGAAGCAAGAGAGATTCTTCTGGGAACTAAAGATGGTCAGAGGCAAGTATGGAAAAGAAGTCTCAAGGTTCTTCAATGAGAAATACTTAAAAGAGGTTGGAGTCTGGAAGCAGACAGTCAAGGTTCTCTATTGCACTCGTCATACTCTGATTCACAATCTCTATCGAAAAGGAGTAGATGAGAATGTGATTAAGACTCTGGTGGGTCATGAGAAGGAATTCACGATGAAACACTATGGAGGTAATCCCTATGATGCAGAGCAACTACTGAGAGAGGTTTCAAAGGTTGATTATCCTTCTGTGGATTTTGGGAGTCTGAGGGTGGACTGGTAGGGAGAGAAGTGATGATGGGAGAGGGTTCTATTGATGGACTTCAGAATTCTTGGAAGTACTTTCTGGAACCAGAACCTCATCCAATTTCCTGTTCACTGAATACCGGATTTGTTCATCCTGTTCATAGCAATCGATCCCAAACTCTAGTAGTTCTGCAATCAGTTGGTTCCTTGAGATAAACATTTCTTCAGAGGCATATCTGATTCTCTCTAGAACATCATCCCTGACATATATTCCAATCGTTCTTTTCTCATTCATTGTTCTCTCTCCATCTTCCTTGAAGGTTAAATTGCATTTATAGATTGCAGAATCTTCTCTAGTTTTGAGTGGAGGTTCTTGATCCTCTTTGAACATCCCACTCAAGATTCCTCCTTCACTCGACATTCCTGAACTTCTTCTTGATCGCAAGTGCAAGATTCCTTGCACCAGCATCAAGTGGTCATCCTTTGTAGATTATCTCACGCAGCACCCAGTAGATGACTCTCTGCATTCTGGATTTCCTCATTCATCATTTTGAGAATTACCAATCTTTTGGATCTACTCTCCTCATTATTGAATCTGAAAACGAGTGGTCTGATCATCTTCAGTTCACCTTTCGTAATTGAGTTCTTATAAGTTTTAAAATCAATCATGTATTTTTCTCCTTTTGTTTTTGTTCATGAAAGTCAGCAACTTCATCTAGCGCATCAAAACATTTACACATTTCAAAATTGATATGGTCATAAAGTTTTAACATTGCCTCGTTAAACTCATTTTTTTTCTTCACTCTTGAATATCTCTTCTGCATTTTGATTCTTCACCAAGTTCTTAAAATGTTTGAAATGATAAGCGAGTTCCATCATCGCAATATTATCCATGTAATTCCTTGTCTATTGAATTTGACTTAAAATCATGCATTAATTCTGGTAAATCAACATAACGTTCAGAAATTTGGTCACCTTTTTCTCTACAATAGTCTGATAAAACAGCATACAATCTATTTCTGATATATTGGTAAGTCATAATGCTCTGTGGATAATGACTATGTATAAATTCATGTGCAATCCTATGAACATCCAACCCAACTCTATCCTTTAAATCTTTTTCCTCATCATTGAGAATCCCACCAAATTTTATTTTCATCTTAGACACTGCTTTTGCTTCTTTCTTTCGCCAATCCTGATAACTCATTTCACTCATATTAATCTCCTACTTTTATTTATGTATTTTAATCAAAAGTTGATGGAATTATTTCCACCAACTCATATTATGTTTTATTCTAATTAGTCGATAACATCCATATTAGGATGCAACTCTTTAAGGTGCGAATTAGAGGTGATCTTTCCAGGCAAAACGATCTGGTTCTCTACAGTCGACGTTTGAAAAGGGATCATCTGAAACATAAGCATAATCCATCAACTCATTACATTTCTCTTCGTCTCCACCATGGTTAAACTCGACTGATTCTCTCTGTTGACCATCTTCATCTGACAACTGATCACCAATACGGTTATGAAAGAATGGTTTCGTCAACATGTAACGAACTTCAGTATCGTCACTGAAACGAACTATCAGATAATTTATGTAAGCACCCTTCCTCCTGAGTACAATCTCCTTAACTTCACAAGAAGAACATGCAGTTTGGATGGATGTTGGGATACGGTCGGTATTAATACCGATTACATTGGTTGGTACAGTTTTCATGGATTTTTCTCCGATTATATTAAGTTGAACGTAACTTCCCCTCTCGTTTATCTGAATTTTTTCAAAAACAGACGAGAGAATTACGAATTCTCATACCGTAATAAATTTTACAGTATATGGATGGAATCAACACGAAACCATCCCCAGAGAGACCGAAATCTCAGTCTCTTTGGGGATGACCCCAATAACAAGAGTCATCCAAAGGAATATAACGGAGAATTATGCAGCATCTAAAGTTGGAATAGACAAGTAGTCATCTTTCTTTGCAGCATTCATCTTCATCAACTTATCCTTCAGAAACTGAATTTTAAGTTGATTATTCTTTTCTTGAATTTCTTCAGGTGTGTAAACACGACATGGACTATTTCCCAAAAGTAATTCACTGGTAGTAATCTTTCGACCTAATTTAACTCTTTTACTTCTCATAGTTTTTCTCTCTAGAATTTTAAACGGTTTTCGGAGTAGGTATCCTACTCATGTAGGTGTATTAAACCTACAGAAGACATCCGAAATGTCGTTACCTCGGAATAAATTGTCTTTGAAAGTGAATGACCCCAATTACAAGAGTCATCCACCCATGAGACAGATATGAAACATCGACGGGTTATCAGTTAAAGTCACCTTCCCCGTATGTCTTAGATTGGGAGGTGATTCCCAATCAAAAACACGAGATAAGTATATCAAAATATGATAAAAAAGTCAAGTACTTTTTAAAATAAATCTTGATTTTTTTGGAGATTAGTTTTGGTGGAAATTGATGGGGATTTATAAAGTCTAAAATACATATTTTCTTAATAAAAAATCATTGATTAAAAACCTCTTACCAATGAATAAATTCTAAATAATTCTCCTGTCCTGAGAGGATAGAATAAGATCTCCTTGGTAACCAGAATGTATTCTTATTAACCCTCTCTATTCCGGAGAATTACTTTAACCTGACTCAACATAGATAGAATACATTAGTAAAAGGTAATTGTCAAGTTTTATATCGTTTAGTCTTGACAATTATTAGATCAAACTAAATCCTTTTTCTAGAAATAGATTTCTATCTTAGATGAGGAAGATATACACAAGAAATACAATGAATATATCTATAGATAATCAAATATAATTATTAGTTCTATTTAAATGAATTTGACGCAAGCAGGGTGAGCATCATCACCCTGAGAATCAGGAGAAACCATGGATACAGACAAAAGAAACAAGATTCTCTTCAGTGCATGGGAAATCTATAAAGAAGCAATTTCTAGGGAAGTAACTGGTTCCAGAAACGAGATTGAATTCAATGAGAATTGTTTCAAGTATTTGGACAGATCAATTGAAGCAGCAATCACTTTTAATACACATGCAGAAGAAAGACTGGAAAGTAAACAGCAGGAGAGAATGAATAGAGAATTGATCAGAAACCAACTACAAAACAAAGAAAAAGATGAGACATGAACAGAATGGTTACCCCAGAATCAACCGATGAAGAGAGAAGAGGAAGAAGCATGTTGATTCTGAGGCAATCAGACTGACCAGTAACTATTTATGTCTCTTTGATTCGGTGTTCTCCTCACAGAAATCCATGAAGGGAGTGAGATTGTTTTCAGGTTCCTTTGAATCCCTATAGATTGGATTTCTGGGTACAGATTTAGTGGGGGAGGGGTTAGTCAATTCGGACTCTATCTCCTTTTGGAAATCTTCAGTGAATAATCCTGAGAGAATTCCTCCCTTCGATAGCAGTCCGTCTCCTCCGACAGAAATTCCCACCAGAGTCAGTGCAGCAAGAGCAGAAATCTGTTGAGAAAGTAGATCTAGTTTCTTTTCAGAATCTTGAGTTGATCTGACTTCTCTCCCTTTACGAATGACTTTTTTCTTGACTGCAAGAGCAATCAATCTTGCACCAGCATCACTAAGTTTTCCTTCTTCTATTTCTTTCATTTCTAGACCCTCTTCTTTTCATTCTCTTCGGGAGTTGAGTACTCAGACTGACTAAGTACTTCTGAAGTATTTATTCAGTAGAAGAGGAGAGAAGAAGAATGATGAAACAAATACCAGAGACCTTTAGGAACGATGAATTCAGGCAACTGATCAGGGACGACATGGACTTCAGTCAAGCGATGCACCACAAGAGCAGAGAGAAACAAAGAAAAATAACTGATGGAATGACTCAAATGATGATCAACACTCTCAATTGGCAGGAGAGACACTCTCGATATGAAGATTGGAATGCAGTTCGATTCAGCAGAAATTTCCAGAGGCAGGTTTGTTCCTCAGACCAGCAGTCTGTTCAGCAAGTAATGCAGAGCAACGGGTTTGTGATTGATTCTCACTACATTCCTCCAGTGGGGGGCAGAGCAGGAGAGACCAAGGCGATCTTTGTTTCAAAGGAAAAGATTGTTCGTGCAGGCAATTGGATCAAGCAGAAGTACCTTGAACAACAACATGCGCATCAAGAGTTCAGTGTGGATTGGACTCAGACCTTTGACTTTGGTGATGGAGTTCTAATCCCCTCAAGGATTCGGATTGATGCAGCAGTACTGCAGGAGTTTTGTGAAGAGAAGTTCCGTGAAGACGAGAAACTGCATGCGGATTGGCATCTTGCAGTGATGCTGAGCAGTGCAATGGAGAATAACGGATGGATGGAGCAGAACTATTGGGTTTCTCCTCTGGGACGATTGTTTGGTAGAGGGATTTCTTCTCTGCAGTATTGTCCGAAGGAACTCCTGCGTAGGATTCTTCCGAAGACCTGTACAGTGTTGGATGTCAACACAGCAGCACTGGTAATTCTCTATGAGGAACATCAAAGACTGGTTCCTTCCCAGGCATCTTCTTTTCCGCACCTTGAGGAATTCATTGCAGAGAAGACAAGTATTCGGAGAAACATTGCATCATCTCTAGAAATGCAGATTGATCAGGTGAAGAAAGCATTCACTGCAATCGGATTTGGAATCAAAAGAACCACAAGTCCTTATCCGGTAAGAAATGTTTTTGGTGGTGGAATTCAGTATGAAGAATCCACTCTAGTGAAGAACTTTGGTTCCAGAGAGACAGCAGAGCAGTTTCTGGAGAACGAGTTTGTAAAAGAATACTGGAATGAATACAGGAGACTTGGAGCAGAGTTGACTCAAGAGGTTAGAAAACAGAATCCAGCATGGATGGAGGAACTCAAGAGGACTCTAGAGATTCCAGAGCACAAGATTCTTCCTAAGAAGACAATTCTGTTCTATCTGTTTCAGCAGGCAGAAGCAGGGATTCTAAAGTCCATCTGCAGGCAGGTTGGAGCAGATCTAGTCCTTCCTAAACATGATGCAGCAGTTATCCTCAGGAGTTATGAACCTCAAGAGGTCTTCAGGATCGAGCAAGGAATTCTGAAGGACACTGGTTTTCTGGTGAAACTCTCTAGTGAACCAGTTTGACTCTAGAACAATTGACCTGCGGTCAATTGGTGTCCTCCCTTCGGGAGTCCACCAGCACCTGTAGATTGTATAAAATTGTTGTTTCTCTAGAGAATGATTCTTGTGTTGGAATTCCTCTAGAGGTTCTAAAGAAGATCTAGAGGAGGGTCTGGACTCTCTCTTGTACCATTAATGACTGACTAGAGAAGGTTCTAGAGGGGTTCTGAACTCTCTCTTGTACCATTAATGACTGACTAGAACGATTACACTGAATACATTGGGTATTTAGAGATTAGTGAAGAAGAGTTGAAGGATGACTATCTGTTTAGAGAGAACTGGTCACAGTGAGAGATCAGAGGGTTCTCAAGGGTCGGTTCGGGCAGAATAAGGGAGTTTTTGGAGGAGTTGTGTCGAAGATGAAAATTGTTTTTTTCTTTCAGAATTTTTTTATGAAGAATAAGAGTTGAAATAAGAAGAATTGCAAGGATTTTTTTAATTTAATTGTTGTTGGTTAGAATATTTAGAATAAGGTGGTTAATGGAGTCGAACTACTTACTGCAGAACCACTTCCATACCTACCTTGATCATTGTTACCCCAGCACTTAACAGATTTATCACTGAGTAATGCACAAGTATGGTAACTACCAGCAGAAACAGCGATGGCACTGGTAATTCCAGAGACAGTTACTGGATTAGATCTGTCCGTGTAAGTTCCATCTCCAAGTTGACCAGAACTATTCCTACCCCAGCACTTAATAGTTTTATCACTGAGTAAAGCACAAGCATGGGAATTACCTGCAGAAATAGTGGTTGCATTGGAGATATTACTCACAGATACAGGAGTACCTGAACAAGTGTAATACCCAGTATTAACAGCACGACAAGAATTGGTAGTACCATCTCCAAGTTGACCGTAATTATTCGTACCCCAGCACTTAACACTACCATTTCCTACAATTGCACACGTGTGACCACCCCCGCTGGACACAGCAGTAGCGTTGGTAATATTGCTTACAGATACTGGGATTCGACTAAAGTAGTTGGCACCCGGACCAGTGCTCCCAGTTCCATTTCCTAGTTGTCCCTGCGAACTCAATCCCCAGCACTGGATGGAACCATTGTTAAGCAATGCACAAGTGACTTCAGATCCATTGGAAACAGATTTAGCACTTGAAATATTACTTACTGCTCTTGGAGTTAAACTCCCAGAAGTATCATTACTGCCTAACCAACCGTCACCCCAGCATTGGATAGTCCCATCATTTAGAGTTGCACAACTACGGTAATATACTGATGATCCGATACCTAAAGAGGCAGCATTTGTAATTCCTGATACTACAATTTGTGAAAGATACTGAGTGGTTGTTGAACCGATTCCAAGTTGTCCGTATGAACCATGTCCCCAACACTTTATAGTATTATTGGAAAGCAATGCACAAGAATGATTACTTCCAGCAGCAACACTAATTGCATTGGTAATTCCAGTCACACTGACAGGACTCAGACTAAGTACCCCTGTTCCATTACCAAGATTTCCTAAGGAATTAGATCCTGAGCACTTGATTGTATTATCAATATAGACCGCGCAAGTATGAGTATTACCGGCAGAAATAGAAGTTGGAGTGTTTAGTACAGTTGTAAAACTTCTCGAGTATGGTATCCCCAAATAATTCCCAGAACTGTTAGCGACAGAAGTAGAAATATCAATAGTATATGTTGTCGAATAACTAAGATTACTAGACGGATTAAAGGTTGCTACGTTATTACTGTAGGTGATCGCTCCTTGGATACTATTTCCACTACTGTCTTTCAAAGTAATATTGGTTCCATTGAGCGTATTGGAAGTTGTGATGGTGGAGGTGTCCATTGCTTCACTGAAAGTAATGGTAATGTTTGTAGAGAGACTGATGTTGTCTGAACCACCTGCTGGTGTAACGGAAGCGACAGTAGGTCGAACCGTACTATTTGAGGACGCAGTAGTGAAACTCCAAGAATAATTTGAAGATAACGCATTGCTGGCACTATCTTTCACTCCTGTACTAACTGTCATTGTGTAAGTCGTAGACCAGTTCAAATCACTGGAAGGATTGAATGTCGCAACTTTGCTACTGTAGGTGACTACTCCGTTGATGCTGTTACTCGCATTGTCAACCATCGTGATATTGGTGGTGTTGATGGTCGAGGAGTCCATGTCTTCGCTGAAGGTAATTGTGATGTCATTAGTAGCAGAAATGTTTGTCGCACCGCTTGGAGGTGAAATAGCACTTACTGTCGGTGCGGAATTGTCAGTTGTAGATCCGGTAGGTGTGGTCTGATTGTCGGAAGAACTTGTGTCGGTGGGTGAATTTTCATAGGAGACAACAGGCGGTGTATCCTTACAACCTGATAATAAAATCAGAATAAACAGAGCAACAATACTTGTCTTCATATTTACCCTTGGCAGCAATTACATTTATTTCTGAGCAAATTACCATTCTACACCAATGAAGACCGTCATAATCTGATTATTGGTGACGACCGCTTTTACGTTACCAAACTCAGCATCCAGTTTGTGGTTATAATTTCCCTGTTTTGCCCCCAGCACCCAGTTGTCTTCCAAGTCGAGAAAAACCATTCCTTCCGAACCAATGAAATCATTTTGAAATTTTTCTGTTTCGTAGGTGGTTTCTTCGTTGTTTGAAGAAATGAATTTCTTTGAAAAAGTAGTTTCTCCTTTACCTGCCAGACCGTGAACACCGATATGAAGAAACCAAATCTTGATCTTTAATCCCAGCAGGGCATATCCAGAAACATTACGATAATAGATTTCATGCTGGTTCTTATTCTTATCAACGAATCTTGTGTCAACAACGGTATCTTGAATTCCAAGACCTGTTGAGATGCCGTATCCTCCTTTGCGATGAAAGAGAACAAACTCCTTAGAGCGACCGGAGATTTCTTCATCAATCGAGTTCTGCTCCTCTGTATACTTGCCAGAAGATATTCCAGTTCCCACCCAAGAACGATATTCAGTGACAGCACCTAAATCTCTAGGGATTACAATGCTGAGAAATGGTATCAATATCAGAAACGAGTACTTTTGCAATCTCGTATTCTTCATTAATCAGATCTCGTTGTGCGATTTATCAGATCTTTGTCAGTAAATAATATAAGTACTTTAAATATAAATTTAACATAAAAGTATTTTATTGATTGAAACAAATAATGCAAAAATTTCTCCCAAATGATTTTTTATGTATCAGTTCAAAATGTTCTAGAACACTGTTTTAGAACATTCCCTCACAATCACCCACAAAACCTTACTCCAAAACTTGACATGATACATTAAAGAGCATATGATGTTTTTAGTTGTCTTTCTGAATGAATTTAAAACATTTATTCCCAAGAGTACTGCATGGGCAAGAAACCTCTCAATGAGTCTCAGGTCAAAACTCTTCGCAAACTCACTTCCGATTCTCCTCTACACTCTCTTCTTCTCAACCTATCGGTAGACTTGATGTTGAGAGCATCAGATTTACTCAAACTCAAAGTCTCCGATGTAATGACGGAATCAGGGATCGCAAAGGAAAGTGTTCAGGTGAGACAGAAGAAGACAGGTAGGACCACTCTGGAGATTCCTCTGAGTCCCTATTCACGCAAAGTGATTGAAGAGCACCTACAGAATCGAAATCCGAATGACTTTGTCTTTAAGGGTCAGAAGTCTCATTACACTCGCAAAGCAATCACGACTCAGCAGTACCAGAGAATCATCAAGGGATGGATGAGAGAATTGGGAATCGAAGATGTTTCAGGATACTCCAGTCACTCCATGCGAAAGACCAAAGCATCTGTTCTCTACAAGAAGACATCGAATGTTGAGGCAGTCAGAAGATTGTTGGGGCATCAGAGTGTGACGGCAACCAGTTCGTATCTGGGAGTGGAGGATGAAGATGCAGCAGAGTTGGCAAGGAAGTTTAGTTTTTGACTTTTATTTAGATAGGGTGAGAGCAGAAGGTTTCCAGAAAGAACTTCTCAATGTTCCCCTCAAAAACTGAAGATGAATTTCTAATCTGTGGGGATTCAAACGAACCTAGGAAAAATACTGATAAGATTTAATGAATCTTTAAGTGGAGCAACTATCAGAATTCCATAGATAGTGATGCCTGTTATGAAGTCTCACCGCTTATTGACACCGCACAAAAATCCTCCTCCTTTTCTCTTCATCTTTGTGGTAATTCTTTTTGCTCACCAGTCATTACTAGAATGGTTAGTCTTTGCGGAGTCGTATGATTACTGTTTATTACCATTAGTATCATACTTAACCACGAAGAGATCAACTAACCCGGCATCGTTCTTTCCATCGAGACCACCATTAGTTTACACTATTATAATAAAAGTATTATTTCAGTGGTGTGCTAGTTCGATTTTTTACAAAATCTGATTCCTTTTTAAAAATATTTACATTGAAACTCATAATAGAATCATTGTGCATTTTAGTTATTTTTTTGTATCTGGGATGGTGATGTTCTCTTACCGGATTGTTATGTTTTGTGTTATAGCAACAAAGTAATGCAAGTCTAGTTTTACCACTGGTATTAGTATTAGAAGAATGTAGTGAATTGGAATGAAAAAATAAAACATCACCAACGTTTAGTTCGCAATCTACTCTTTCCATATTTTTTAAAATATATTCCAATCGTTCTTGATGAATTGTTAGATCATTTTCTTCAGGTTTAAAATGGTCAATCCTTCCTAATTTATGAGACTCACTAATTATTTGCATGCAACCATTTTCAACGAGACATGGTTCTAAAGGAATAAATAAACTTCCCATATCTGGGAATAAGCACCCATTATGATACCAGTAACCATAATCTTGGTGCCATGACCATCCTGATCGTCCAAATGGAACGTCTGTTATTTTTGAATGATAATGATAAACTTCATCTACCAATAGTTGTTCCATTGCTCCAACAACCTTTTCTAATCTTGAGGTAATACCTAAAATATCGTCACCAGGATCATTCCATAACAAAATTTTTCTTTCTAGGTTCTTAGAAAATAAATGTTTATCTTTGTTTAAATCAACTTTTTTATTAAAAAGGGATTTAAAGTTTGGATCTTTTTTCATTGTATTGGTTATTTTTTCAATTTCTTCCTTTTTTAAGAATTCTCTTTTAATCAAGAAACCTTTATTTTGAAAGTAATCGAATTCTTTTTTAAGTAAGACATTTTTTGCCATGAGTCCTCTGAATAATTATTTTATTTCAATAGTCTGGGCATTCTTCGAATATTTGTTTTTCAATCTGTCTTAGTCGGTATACTTATCGCTGCCAGTTTCTACTACGCATTTTTTCTTCTTCTTCAAATTCTATTGTATAACCAAGTAACAAGAATAATGTTGCAAACAAACTTAATATCTTTTTCATTTAAGAAAATTCATAATTGATCTTGAAAAGTGAAAATCCAAAAATTTTAAAGAATTTATCATAACCAAATCATAATGTTCAACAAATAATCGGACAAGGAGCAGTCGTAAGATAATTGGCATCAGAGTGTGACGGCAACCAGTTCTTATCTGGGAGTGGAGGATGAAGATGCAGCAGAGTTGGCGAGGAAGTTTAGTTTTTGATGACTACCTGACTACGGAATTCTTGGTAGACAGGTAGTCAAGCAGTGCAAGATTTGATAGGGTATAAAATTCTGAACCCCAGCAGAAATCTGGGATAGGAGGTAATTTTAGAATGTATTCTTTTGTTCATAGTAGTAACTGTTTTAGTAACTGCGACTACTAATTTTGGTTCCTCTTATTACTAGAATGAATCCTGAAAAATCAATGAAATCATAAGTTTGAAGATAGTCTGATTAGAGGAGAATTTGGTTAAAGGTTCGATTCCTCTCGTCGGCACCATCATCAAATTCCTCTCTGATCCAGATTAGTCCGATTTCTTCCAATAAACCCAGATAAATACTGGATTTAACTCCTTTTCTGTTGTATTCTGCGCTCCATCACTTTCCAAAGAAATCTGCCTACAGCCAAAAAATTTGTTGGCTAGTTTGTTGGCTAGTAATTCATTTCTTTTCTACTGACCAACATTCTGTGGTTCAAATTCGCACAGCAGTGATGGAGTCCAGTTATGGCACGGCAACTTGATCCCACCAAAAGAAAACTCACTGACATCCAGTGCAAATCAGCAAAACCCCTCAGGGATGAAAATGGGAGTACTAAGCCAATCAAGCTCTCTGATGGTTATGGATTGAACCTAGAGGTCCGCAGTGATGGGAAGTTCTGGTTCTATGCATTCCGGCTCAATGGCAAGCAACTCAAGCTCAATTTAGGTGGATACCCCACCGTGAGACTTTCAGACGCTAGGGAGATGCATCAGATAGCTTGGACTATTGTGCAGGATGGGGAAGACCCCAGGCAGGCAACGATTACCAGTACTCAGAAAAAACGAGCTCAGACTGAGCAGAGAGAGCTTGAGAAAAAGCAACTTGCTGAAGAGGCAAAAAAGTCTCGCTATACGTTCAAGTCAGTAGCCAGTGAGTGGATGAACAACAAAGAGCCATCGATCACCAAAGATACGTATCGGCGTAGGAGTCTGCTGTTGCAAAATCATGTCTTTCCAGGGATTGGCAAACGGCAGATTAGTGAGTTGCGGGTGAGTGATGTTCTCAGGGTGCTCAAACCGATCTCAGAGCGTGGATCGACCTATCAGGCTAAACGCTGTCGGGAGATTCTACAGCAGATATTCAACTATGCCCGTGCTTTGGAACTCTGTGAAACCAACCCTGCTGAAGCAATTCGGCATGTCCCAGCAATGAAAACCCATCAGAGCGAACACTATCGAGCGCTTGAATTTGTTGAAATGGGTACTTTGCTCAAGCGCTTGAGAGACCCAGAATCCAATCGACTCTCTCATGCCCGACCTGCTCTGGAATTGCTGATCCTGACCGCAGTCAGGCCGGGAAATGTTTGCGCAGCTCGCTGGGAGCATTTCCATCTAGAAGGTGACCAACCAACTTGGGTGATTCCAGCCAAGCTAATGAAGAAACGCAGAGACCATATTGTTCCCTTGAGTTCTCAGGGTGTGCAACTCCTTCAAACCATTCGTGATTATAACTGGAGTAATGTTTGGCTGTTTCCTGGTACTAAGAATAAAGGGTTGAGCGATGGCACCCTGAAACGGCAACTGGCATTTTTAGGCTATGAGACACCGCAGGTTCACCCACACGGGTTCCGATCCACCTTTAGTACCTATGCAAATGAGTCGTGGCTTTGGAACCGCGATGCGATTGAGTGGGTTCTTGCTCATGTGGAAACTAACGAAGTTCGTGGAGCCTATAATCGAGCCCAGTATCTGGATGAGAGAAGAAGACTGCTTCAGTGGTGGGCAGATCAACTAGACCGGGCTGAACAGGGGTCTAGGGACAGCAATTAGCCGAATGACTAGTCCTTCTATCTAAAATTAACCCCCCCTTTAGCCATCTTAACCCTCGTTCTGGATGTAGCTGGGGGTATACCTCTAGACCCACTACTCATAAAATTTTTTCAGCTATACATACACGCCTCAGAATTTTTTAACTCTCTGATATTCGATAATCAGACACTCTGTCTTCCAGTGTCCATTAGAGTCCAGATTCGCTAAAATCTTCCTTGATCAGCCACGCAAGTAGCAACTCTCCCGCAAGGTTTGTCCCTGTTCTCCACCCTAACTCTGCTGATGTACTCAAAAGGTATCTATGTCTGAGAAGAACTTACAGCTATCTGAGCTGCCAGATTTAATTTCGTTAACTGAGGTCCGGCGCGAAACTGGGCAACCTCCCGGTCGAATTATACGTCGATGCTCCAAAGTCTGGGTGGATTTTGTACCTGTAGAAGAAGGCTATCATTGGCTAGGGCACAGATTGATGGCCCACAGAAGAGATCGTCTAGTGTCGATTGACGGAATCTATCCGCTCACAGAAGATAGTCAACGCACAATTGCTAGTCGTACTATGAGTCCCTCAAAGTCAATGGGGTTTGCGTTGGTTAGAGATCTGGCCGTGGAAACCAAAACAGGAATTCTAGTTGTATGTTCCCTCAGCAAGGGGACTTGCCCGCCAATCCCAACTCCACGAATTCTCGTTCCCGAAGAAGTCCTTGAAGAATTTTTAGAAGACTTTGCAGAGCCATACGAAACGGCTCCAAAAGTATCTCCAGAGAAGGGGGAGCGAAAAGTACTTAAGGATGGATTAGATGAACTGCTGCTCGAGATCATGAAGAGTGGTGTAAATTCTGGGGAAAGAGTTTACAGGATCATCGTCAGAGAAATGAACTCTAAGCAGCGGAATTTTGATAAACAGGGAATTCTGCTTCAGAAGCTAGGAAATCGAGAGCGAGGTTTTCGATGGAAGAAAGGGGGATTAGAACAAAAGTGTACTATGAAAACTCTGCGAAATAGAATCCCTGTTATACGTCGGCATTTCCCCGAACTGTGAGGTATAGACGAATTTGTGTGAGTCTAGGACTGTTTGCGAGACATGATGAGTGAGTGAACTCCAGCAGAAAACCTTGGTTTTTTAAAACTCAGAGGAGTGAAAAAGGTTCCCGCGCGGGATCCCCGGGAATCCCGCCAGGATTTTTGTGAGTTAGTCTTTCTAAAGTTCCATTTCGGAACGTTCTGCCATCCAACCTAGCTAAAAGGAGAAGAATGGAGAAACTACTCACGATACGTGAAGTTGAGCAACTGACAGGGTTCAAGAAATCTTCTGTTTACTCATTCATTGAGGCAGGTGATTTTCCAAAACCCATCAAGATAGGGCGGTCAAGTCGGTGGCCCTCAGGTGATATCAGTGACTGGATTCACGAGACGATTCAAAGAGGTCGAGCAGTCGATCTGACCAAGGAGGTTGTATGAACGAGCCCATTCCCCGCTCCTCCTCTTCAGAAGGAGCAAGAAAACTGGCCCAAACACAAACCTCTATTGGAAGGAGGTAATCATGGCTGATCAAAATCCTGCGAACGAAACCTCGACTGACTTTAGCCGGTTCAGGCTTTCGCAAAACTTTGGCAATTTCAGCGGGGTTAAGAAGAAGCTGACAACGGTGCCGGTTCGCAAACCTAGTAAAACCCAGTGGGTGCGGGTCCATCCCGAGAAAAAGATGGACACCATGCTCTTGAAATATGGTGAAAGTGGTGAAGATCTCTACTTGGTCGAACCAGAGCTTCAAGCTGAGGTAGAGCAACTTGCCAAAGCCTACCGATTGATACTGGCCATTGGATCGACAAGGCGACCCTTTCTTCTGGCCCGTAGCTCTTCCTGATGAGAGCCGACCCCTAAATTGGCATCTTTCTGCACTGGAAGCTGCCAATAATGCAGAACTCGAATGGATCCGGATTCAGGCCAATATGAATATTGGGGCCTATGAGATTCTTGCAGCAGAAGGGGATCTGGAAGACCCTGAATGGCCTGAATTATCGATGGATGAGCTTTTGGATATCGCATTCAAGAACAAAATCATCAACCAGCCCGACCACCTGGTCTTGCTCCAATTGCGAGGGCTAGCCTGAACTTCCTGCAAGGGAAACAATTCCAGCAGATCTGGTGTGCAGATTTTGAGTTTGGTCAAAGCTCAAACCTCACACCAGCTGTAAGATGTCTAGTTGCCCGTGAGTATTACAGTGGGCGACTAGAGCGTCTTTGGCTGGACGGTGTAGCTAAGCCGGTGTGCCCAATCCCGATGGGAGAAAACAGCCTCTATGTGGCTTACTATGCCTCTGCTGAGATGGGTTGCCATCTCACTCTTGATTGGTTCTTTCCTAAATGCCTCCTCGACCTATTCTGTGAATTCCGTTGCCTGACCAACGGCCTTTCCTTGCCAGCGGGTAATGGGTTGCTGGGTGCTCTCAGTGCTTATGGCTTGGAGCATATTCCCCTCGTTGAAAAGGAAGAACTACGTCAACTAGCCCTTCGTGGCGGGCCATACAATGCTGCAGAGCAAGTAGCCCTTCTAGATTACTGTCAGTCAGACGTGGATGCACTGGTTGCTCTGCTGCCGAAAATGAGCTCGGAGATTTCGATTGAACACGCACTGATTCGTGGTCGCTACACGCAGGCAGTGGCCCGAATGGAGTCTGTTGGGATACCTACGGACCTGCCATTGCTGAAGCGGCTACGAGCTAACTGGGAGTCCCTTCAAGATGACCTGATCGAGGATGTTGATAAAGACTACGGTGTGTTTGAGGGTAGGGTCTTCAAAAAAGACTTATTCTCGGAATACCTTCGCCGACACCAGATGGCCTGGCCCAGACTGCCCAGCGGGAATCTGGATCTCCAGGATAAGACCTTTCGGTCAACGGCAAAGGCCCACCCCCAGATCTCATCACTTAGGGAACTAAGACATTCTTTGGGACAGATGCGCCTCAATAAGTTCAGGGTTGGGGAAGATTCGCGGAATCGGACACTGCTCAGTCCCTTTGGGGGTAAAACTGGACGAAACCAACCGAGCACCACAGAGTTCATCTTCGGCTCTTCTGTTTGGTTACGGGGTCTAATCAAACCAGCAGAGGGTTGGGGCCTTTGTTATCTCGACTGGGCGCAGCAGGAATTTTCTATTGCTGCAGCACTTTCTGGGGATTTGGCAATGAAGCAGGCTTATGCTTCGGGTGATCCCTATCTGGAGTTTGCCAAACTAGCTGGGGCAGTACCCCCCGATGCCACGAAGAAGTCCCACCCCAAGGAACGAGCGCTCTATAAAGAAACTGTGCTGGCTGTAAACTACGGGATGGGTGCAGAGTCGCTGGCAGATATAATCCAGCAGCCTGTGATCATTGCCAAAGACTTACTGCGCAAGCACCGTCAGACCTTCAGGACTTTCTGGAATTGGTCCGATGGCAACGTGGATTATGCACTTTTGCATAAAAAGCTGTGGACTGTCTTTGGTTGGCAGATCCAAGTATCTGGGCCTATCAATGCCCGGAGCCTGGCCAATTTTTTGATGCAGGCCAATGGGGCAGAGATGCTGAGAGTTGCTTGTATCCTGATGACAGAAGCTGGAATCAGGGTCTGTGCACCAGTACATGACGCTGTGCTGATCGAAGCCCCGCTAGATGAGCTTGAGGAGAAAATCGGCCAAGCGCAGGAGTTGATGCGAGAAGCTTCTCGGCAGGTGTTGGGAGACTTTGAGTTGACGACTGATGCGGATATCTATCGTTATCCGGACAGGTATCGGGATGAAGAGCGTGGCGGTGCATTCTGGGATAAGGTAATGAGCCTACTGCCAGATCCTGATGTTGCTTGAAGTAAGTATTACCCGCACGCCAGTGTTCACCTACCTGTACGCCAGTGAGTACCCGGTCCCTCTATTAGAGTATCTATTTAGAATATAATGATACCCATTGAAGAGAAGAGAGTAGCCTACAGGCATCCTCAACTCCGTGAACTCCAAGCAAGACAGGAGTCAGGCTTCTTCTTACATCCACAAGTACAACTTGCCTGGGTCGAGATGGCAGCAGAGCTTGGGACACAGGCGCTGGTGGTTGGTATTCTTTTACAGTTTAGGTTCTTGCTGAGCCAAAAAGAGTCAGTGACTTTGCCAAAGAATTTCTTGGCTAGGTTCGGGATCTCTAGAGGGGCCAAACAAAGAGCACTAAAGAATCTCGAAAACGCTGGGTTGGTCAGAGTGTCTCGGGTGACTGGCCACAGCTCAAGAATAGCACCACTGAAAATCTAGGCCTCAGAGGGTCCACAATGCTAGCGCAGACTCTTACGGTGCAGAGGCAGTAGCTGGAGCCGTGGTGAAGTTCCAAGTACTGGCAGATGCCAAGGCGTTACCAGCTTTGTCGGTGATACCGGGCTTCACTGTGACCGAGTAGTTTGCACCGTGGCTGAATGCACCCCGTGGTTTGAAGCTCACCACCTTTCCATGGGTGTGAGTATCCCCACTGACTAGGTTGTTGCCGTCTCTGACTTCGAGATTGGCATCGACAGTCCTGGCTTCGATCTCCGTACTGAAGTTGATGGTGATGTTGTCAGGCACCGAAACATTGTTGGCATTCTTGGCAGGATGGGTAGAGACAATTGTTGGGGCAGTAGCTGGAGCCGTGGTGAAGTTCCAAGTACTGGCAGATGCCAAGGCGTTACCAGCTTTGTCGGTGATACCGGGCTTCACTGTGACCGAGTAGTTTGCACCGTGGCTGAATGCACCCCGTGGTTTGAAGCTCACCACCTTTCCATGGGTGTGAGTATCCCCACTGACTAGGTTGTTGCCGTCTCTGACTTCGAGATTGGCATCGACAGTCCTGGCTTCGATCTCCGTACTGAAGTTGATGGTGATGTTGTCAGGCACCGAAACATTGTTGGCATTCTTGGCAGGATGGGTAGAGACAATTGTTGGGGGAACTGTCGGCTCTAGTGCGGTCCCACCAACAATTGTAATTGCTGCACCCATGTTCGGATGAAGACCGCAATTGTAGTAAAGATTATTCGGAGCATTTCCAGGAACTACAATCGTCAAAATCTTATTTCTCGTCCTACTGTTTGTAACCCCACTTGTGTATTCGTCTTTGTAATTATCACCTGCCGAACTCGTTCCCAGATATAATGGGTGATTATCTGTGGATTGGTCTCGAGTGTCGAAGTTATATGTATGCCCTCTTTTTAGAGTAAGTGTTTTTCTTTGAACGCCATCCAGTAAATATTTTCCTCCAGAAACTTTAACAACAAAAGTTGTATTGTTATCACTTGGCTGCTCTAGATTATCTGGAACCACATTGACTTGAACCAAACCAATATTGGACTTGTTGCTGTGATTATCAATGACCCAGTAGGTAAAATTGTCAGGACCAGGTGAAGAAGGAGCAGTGTAGGTAAGATTTCCAGTCTTGTTATCATTGAGTTTTAGCGCTCCACGAGTCTTGGAGTTGTTTATATAAAAGACTAAAAGATCATTGTCTGGATCGGTTACATTATCGATGAGCTTTTGATTAGTAGTTTTCCCTGCTGGGACAATAAAGGGACCGAGGTTAGAGACAACTGGTGGTCTGTTTGGATCCTTCTGAGGGGCTTGAACAATACAACTGAGGTGACTGTAAGATCCACTAAGCGTACCATTGGTGCAGGTTCTCTCCTGAAATTTACAGGCATTCCCAAAGGGTACTTCCTTGTTTTCCCAGGTTTTGATCTTTTTGTCGTGTGCTACGGTTTGCCCCTCTAATAAACAGGTTGCCGGAGCTTGGACAACACAACTAGAGTGAATATAACTCCCACTAAGTTCACCTTTGTCACAAGTTCGAGTTTGAGAAGTACAGTTTTGGCCAAAGCCAACTTTTTCTGCAAAATAGGCAACTATTTGGCTGCTCTGACCTCCGTAACCTGAGATCTTTTTACTCCCAAAACTGCAGGATTTCGGGATCGCTGCAACCCCCTCCTGAAGCTTCTGTTTGGCCTGATCCTTAATTGCTGTGGGGTTAAAATTTGTGAGGTTCGGATTGTCTTTGCCAATGTTATCAACCCTTGTGTTGATTTCACTCTGGATTCCCTGGGTAAGAGTCGTCACCAGATTGCTGTCGGTTGTCAACCTGCCGACCGCAGAAGCAGTGCTCTGAGAGAGACCCCCAATGGTATCTGCCAGGTTCAAAGTTGAGTTGGGTGCAGCAGCTAGAATCCCAGCTCCCTTGGTCGCTCCCCCAGCAATATTGTTAACCGCCTTGGCCACATCAAAGCTAGTATCATTAGCAAAGCTCTGCTGTAGATCAGCCAGGCCCTCTACACTGCTGGTGGTCACATTTGCCACCACAGCCGATAAGTCGAGGCTGGGATTACCCTCCACTTCATCCAGGGTGTCCACGACTGTTTCGACCGCTTTACTTAAAGTCGCTGTTACCTGGGCCGGATCCATTTTGGTTTTGCCTAGACCCTTGACTGCATTTTTGGTGATCGCTTTGATCGCGTTGCTGGCATTCATTCCTGGTACGGAGGCTGCTTTTTGGACTGCTTTTTTGGTAATGGCCTGAACTGCAGTAGTCATCTCAGCAGCGTCGGTCTTGGCTTCATCAAGGCTACTGACCATTGCCTCAACTATTTCACCCAGCCCATCATCAAGCGCATCGTTGGATAGCTTCACATCCGCAAGGCCACTGACCGCTGTTTCCATCAATAGACCAAGCAGATCTTCAAAAGCAGCTTTATCAATTGCACTGCGAGCCGTTCGAGATGTACCTGTCAGCTTGTCTTGAAACCTGCCAATCAGGCTCATGACCCCACTTGTCGTGTTGCTGATCACCTGCTTGGTCAAATTGTCTGAGCCCAGTTGTGCTTGACCAATTCCCTTCATTGCTCCTTTGAGGAAGCTTGGCAGCACACTCTTTGGACTCTCTGATGTACTCAGACTGTCGCTGGCCAGCTGTGCTTTAGCAGCATCAATGATAATCTTGATCTTATCTTTGTTCAGCGTGCCCAATCCCTCGAGTTTACCTCGCAGATGGTTTTTGGCAGCCCCAACTAAAGTCTTGGTCGAGGTGAAGGTGAAGCTGCTCAGGGAGCCACCCATTGCCTTGAGTTTGCTGTCAGAGCTGACCTTGCTAGTGAGGCTACGCTCATTCATTGTACTGTGCAGGTGGTTTAGGGCTGAGGTTGCAGAAATCAGGGTTTTCCCAACCGCAGTTTGAATCTGGGCGACGGTGCCGTCACTAGTAAAGGTGTCGACGTCTACATCAAAGCTGAGCGTCTTGCCCCTCAGGGTGTTACTGGTGCTGCTGGTAATTTCGATACCGTTGCTGGGATCGCCATCAGAGTCTAGGGTTTGTAACAACCTGGCTAGATTAATCACTTTCTGGTCAGCTGTATCGCTGGCACCCATCACCTCAACAGGAGTCAGGACAGCGGAGGCGGCTACACTGCCCAAGCTCACATCTCCGATTGAAAAGCTGGCAGTATCCCCCGGTTGATAGCTGAATTCTCCGCTGGCATTGGTAGTCCCGCTCAGTCCACTGGAAGTGGTGTAAGTAACTCCAGCAACCGCACTGTCGACGAACACCCCTGTGCTACTTGAAGAACTGGAACAGTTTGTGACACAGGTAGAAGAAGAAACTGGTTCTTCAGGTACAAGACCACAACTGTGGAGAAATTGGCTTAGGAGAATAAGCGGGAGCAGGTATTTGAACAGTGGAAGGATTCTGTGTGTCATCAGGGACTCCTGATCAGACAGTGCAATATGTGCTCGGGTGTTTCGAGCAATTTAGGCCTGTTTACTAAAACTGCAACTAGGAAATAAGGTAAGTACTGGGACTTTCTAAAATTACAGCAGCAAATTGCAACAATTTTTTGTTTCTTCAGCTCTGTCAAAAGAGAGGAGTCTGAGAGTCGTAACACCTAGCAGGCTCCAAAGATCCGGCATGAATCATTGTAGTTTGGCCGCCCGGGAGGAACTGCACCAGGATTAATGACTGCTCCAGCCGGACCGAAGCGATAGCCAAAGGTCAGGTAGATTGATTCAGCAGATTTTACCTGAGGACTCATTCCAGAGATGCTCTTATCAAAGAGTTGGTCCTGCTGCTCATATTCTAAGCCCAGGTAAAGAGAACCACTAATAAATGCACGAATACCAATTTGGCTGAAGGGTTGTTGCCGTATGGATCCGACCTTGTGTTCGGTCACCTTCCCAGAGGAGTCACTTTGATCGAGGTTCAGCCGATCAACACTCAGGCGGTATCCCAGATCCAGCGTGTATTCGAACCAATTGGGGTAAAACCGAAAACTAAGCCCGGCAATCAGATTGATGTAATCCGAACTCAACTTCACATCATGCAGACTGCTCTTACCAGAAAGAGAGTAGGTCCCTAACTCTACACCGAGATCCAAGAAAGACAGCATTCCGTGTGATCGATACGATATCATTCGGTTTGGACCACTCAACTTCTTTGACTGAGAGTCCGTTGATTCTTCGTAGGTAGCTTCAATCTCTCCTTCAGCATAGCTGACCTCTCCTGTTGCCCAGGCCAGCTGGTATCCAAGTACAAACAGTAAGCTCAGCACTAAAGTTTGAATCTTTTTACTTGAAACCACAGCTATCAAAATAAATCCAGGAGTCGGTAATTGCTGACGAACATCAGAGGACCGGGTTGCTTTGGCGATTGCCTCACCTACCAGTTAGAAAGACTCCCGCCAACAAAGAATTGGAGAAGAATGCAATAAATATGTACCACAATAGATTGGGAGAATTTCTGCCTGAGACGATCGCGACAGAACTTAGCTGCAAGTGGCTGAATTAGCGAGTTGAGGTTGTATTTCCCTAATTAACCAAGAAAAGATATAATTTTAGTTACTTTGAGCATGGCTAGGGTAAAAGAGAGCCTTTTTCGTAGTAAGTTTTCATAAGGAAATCCGGATGACAGAGAGCAAAATTCAGCGACTGGATCGACTCGATCTGGATGAAGTCTGCGAAATGATTGCTGATGGCTGTAGCTTGGCTCAGATTGGGGTTAAGTTTGATCGTAGTCGCAATGTGATCTGGAAGTTCCTGCACAAAACGAGGAACATCGGCAGGCTTACCTGGCAGCTTTACAAGAGCGAGGATTCCATCACGCCAATATGATTGAGCGACTGGTGCTCAAAGTGGAGAATGGGGAAATGCGTCCTGATGTTGCCCGAGTCGCCATCGATGGCCGCAAGTGGATTGCCAGTCGCTTTCACCCAAACTTGCTCTCTGAGAAATTGATCGGCAATATCACCCATCACCAGAGCAGTATTCAGGATCAACACCTACAGGCTCTCAAAAACATTATAGCCAAACGGAAGCGTCGAATCGAAAAGGAAGAGAAGGCGAAGGCAGAAGGGCAGTCGGGACTCGCGGCATCGAACAATTGACCCAGTGAACACATACCAAGCTACTCGTGCGCCTAGGCACAATTTTAGTCGAAGGTGACAGTACGCGGATGTGAGAACTCTTCGTGTACATTATCTGGCACGATAGCTAAGTTTATCCAATCATTTTTTGGTAATGTGTTGTTTTAAATCGACCAAGAAGTATGGTCCTTCAATTTATTAAGGGTTTCTCAGTAATTTTGAGATCGTCATCCAATGGAAGTATGGGCCTGATCCCATTTGTTGATAAATAGGAGTGATAGGATTTTACAGCATCAATGGGTGATATCTCCTGGCTAACAACAGCCCTCATAAGTTCGACTGTTTTCAAAGGTGCCTCTGAGAATTGTATCTTTCTACCAAATAGTGCCACACGTGCCCCATATTTTTCGCCTTGATAGATTAATTCAAAAGTATCCCTGGTAGTGCCCTTGGATCCCCCTAAAATGCCAACAATTAATTTACTCGGATTATAATTACAAAGTTCTTCCATTGCAGCGGGCCCATTAAAAGGCATCTTTAAGAAAAGGGGTCTTTCTAAAGTTGTTAGGCCAGCGAGGGTTTTAACTATGCAATCATTTACATATTTTGGAATTTCATCTGAATGAATTCCAATATCAATTTTTGGATTAAAGATTTCAAGAAAATAATTCATTTCAATATTTCTAATTTCTGAAACGAAATCATTAAATTCAGACATAAAATTCAGATCAGAATTCAGGTCATTAGAAAATGTAATGGAAAATAAACCTAAATCAACGAAATCTTTAACGACATTCAGATTTGCTGACCTGAAATTTTTTGGGTTCTTGTTACCATAACTAGAAAAGCGCTGACTCCAAATGTCTGTAGCATCATTTAACCGAACAGCAGGAGTGACTGGGGAGTCATTAAAAATCCCCTCACCTACAAGTTGCTCAGCTGAAGAGGCGGACATCAACATAATATCTACTAAACACGATTTCGTTACTTGCCGCATTTCTTCGATATAATCAGTAAACGGACGGGGCTTTCCAACGACACTTTTGTCCTCTCCAACTACAAAAATCCCACCACCCATATCGCCATCTTTAGCGTCTGCAATAATGAAATCATGGCATTTATAAGAACCATTTTTAATTTTTTCTAACTTGATACCTAAACTTTTTTCCATAAGAAATTTTCCTTAAGAAAGAATATATTCAACTTCGGAAAGCGAACTGATAAAACCCGCAACAAAAAAATCACCTAATCCAATTGTGGTAGGATTTTCTAATGTTATCTTATAAGAAGGCAAACAACAAAAATCAGACTCACCAATACAATTAAAATATTCAGAAAATTCTAAAGACCTGTTTTCAATTTCGAGTGAATTCCTAACATTGGAATAATCTGCAAAATTCAGACAGTCACCAAAAATCATACGCGCAGAAGAAATATTTATGGCATTTTGTACACAATTCCTAAATTTAGCGGATTCATTACCAAAAAGCAAAGACCATCTTGAGGTATGGATTAAGATTTTATCAAATTTGTAACGAGTACGTAGTGAAATAAGCGAATTGACTAAAGATTCTGGATTGTCGATAAATTCATAGCTTTCAACAATGCCTGCGAACTCATGTTCATTCATACTGAAAAAATTAACTTTTGGAAATATAAAATCTCTTACGAGTCTTTCAATTCTAAGGTTATGATAACCAGCATGTTCGTAAAAAGTGAAAGCTTTACCTGAAGATTTTCCGATAATATTATTTAAATTATTTAAATTTTTATTGATTAATGAATCGCATTTTATGGTGTTAAGGCCAGAGATTAATAACACTTTAAAAGGAAAGTAAGAGTCAATAATATTTTGGTCTATTAAAATATTTTCGTTGATAACGTCATTTACGAAAATAATTCGTTCAGCTTTGGGCGAGAAGATTTTTTTCCCAGAAAGATTGAACGTTGTATTTTCAGGGTATTGTACAATGATATGTGGGTAAGATTCAGTATATCTACTGCAATTGAGATAATGTATTTTAGAAGGTAATAAATTAACTATATCCTGTGAATAAGAGCTCAGATATACTGCGCAACTCTTATTCATAATATTTAGTGCAATGCCAGCTCTAATAGCTGTTCCGCCATGTGTAATCTTATATTCGAAGAGTGAAGAGAATTCATACAACGTAGTGAAGTTATTTACATGACACTCAAGTCCTATATTATTCTTAACACAAAAAAGAATTAAGATCAGTAAATCCCTTATTGATTGAATTTCCTCTAGTTTATTAATGTCTTCATAACAAATTTTATATCTTAATATCAGTTCGTTAAAAAAATCTTGATTCCAAAATATTTCATGATCAATGTTATTGCTAAACCCTAAGAGAATTCTATTCATTATTAAAATTTTACCGAACCTGAAGTTAAGCCTGCCAAAAAATATTTTTGCGCGAAAAGATATAAGAAAAGTATAGGGACAGTTCCAATTATACTCATAGCCATCATTTCATTCCACTCATATGCATGTTGTCCCATTAATAGCTGAATGCCAATTGGAACTGTCCTCATCTCATACGATTTAGTCAAAGTAAGCGCGAACAGAAATTCATTCCAACATAGTAAAAAAGTATAAACACACGTTGCAACAATTCCTGGTAAAGATATTGGTATAATTACTCTACAAAGAGCTGTAAAATTCGAACCTCCATCCATCAATACGGCATCATCCAATTCTTTTGGTAAAGTATTAAAGTAACTGGTCATCATTAGAGTTGCGTATGGTATTGTGAAAACTAGGTAGGTTAAAATTAGAGCTAAGTAAGTATCAAAAATTTTGAACGTAACGACGATACCGAAGTACGGTATTAGCAGAGTTATAGGGGGTATTGTCTGTGTACTAATGATAGATAAATTAAGTATTCTTTTGAGCTTGAAATCGAACCTACTAAAACTGTAACCAGACAATATAGATATCAACAGTGTTAGTATGGTTACTATTATGGCAATAAAATAACTGTTGAAGAAAAATCTTAATTTATCTTCATCGTTAAAAATGTTGAAGTAGGCTGAAAGAGTGAAATTTTCTGGTATAAATGATGGGGGATACGCAAAAACCTCAGTGTTTGTTTTCACTGAACTAATAAAGATCCAGAATACGGGAAATAGTGTGAAGACAAGGCCGACTAGCAACCCTACATACACTAAGAACCGAATTTTTATATCTTCCCTAATCATTTGTACGATTGATTTGTTTTCTTATGTAGAAAATACTTACTATTAGTGACAACAAAAATGTTAAAAATGCACTTGTTGAAGCCAATGAAAACTCATATTTTGAAAATGCTAGTTTGTAAGTGTATGTACTTAGCATTTCTGTTGAATGTATTGGCCCTCCACCTGTTGTCATCCAAATCAGAGGGAAAACCTGTATTGTCCATATGAAGTCTAATAATATTAAAGTGTAAATTATTGGTTTTAATTGAGGTATGGTGATATTTATAAATTGTTGTCCCAAGTTAGCTCCATCAATCTTTGCAGCTTCGTATAATTCATTTGGTATCCCCTGTAAACCTGCTAATAAACTCACCATATAGAAAGGATATCCAGCCCAAATATTTATGAAGGTTACTGTATTAAGGGCTGTATCTCTAGATGACAACCACTCGATCCTCTCGTCTATCATTTCGAACGATAGAAGAATGTAATTTATTACACCACTTGGATCTAGAACAAGACGCCATATGATCGCAACAATCGTGGCTGTAAACAACCACGGGACTATATAAATTACCCTCAATATACTTTTAGCGATAATATTTAAGGATTTATAATTCAGTAAAAGAGCAAACGCTAACCCAATTATTAGATGAAAAAAAATGCTGGCGGCTGTGAAATAAATAGTATTATAAAATGAGGTCCAGAATATGTTGTCGCTTAATATTTCTTTGTAATTTGATAAGCCCACAAAGTTTGGGCTCTTTTTCATGATAACATTATCAAAAAACGAATAATTAATAACTGTTACCATCGGTATTACCATCAATATTATTAGCAGGCTTATTGATGGTGTCTGGTAAAGATAAGGATATATTTTTTTCCTCACCCTTATTGTGTTCATTCTCTCTTTCTTTTGTAAGAAATTATTAAATAATCCATAAGATTTCGAGAAATTTTACATGTAAAATATTTCTCGTAGTTTTGTCTTAGTTATTAAGATTTTACTTCTAGCCCGCTAATATTTTTAGAACTAGTTACATTATTTCAACAGTTCTTATTTTGCCTATGTCAAAATAACTAATCTTATCAGGCCAGAAGTTTTAGTTAGCGTTTTAGAATTCAGCTATCCATCTTGTCTGAGCCTTTCTAGCTGTTTCTTCAGGAGATTGTTCTCCTTCCAGCATTAATTGAATTTCTTCGTCTAAAATTCTCATTAATTCACCAGCGACAGGCAACCCTGTAAACTCATTTTTGAGGTATCCATTTTTAAACATCGCAAATGCTTTTTCAAATTGCCGGTCTGTTTTCACAAAATCCGGCTGACCTTTTACATTTCCGGGAAACGCATTCGCAATTGACACTAATCTGCTGTTGACCTCAGCGCTCATTAAATATTCAACAAGTTTCCAGGCTTCCTTCTTGTTTTCTGAATGTTCGCTTACACCTATGCCCCAGGCTGCATACATTATCCCACTCTTATCTTTGAATCCTTTAGTTACTGGCATTTCAGTAATAGAGAAATTCAATTTTGGGTTTCTCTTTTTGATTAAGTTGATATGTGCAAGTGTCCCAACCATCATACCGACTCGCTCGTTGACAAATTCTTCGACTTTATCCTGCTCTTTTTTGGACAATGTTCCCGGTGAAATAACTCCTGCTTTGTGCATTTCATTAACAAATTTAAGTACTTCAACTACGTCTTCATTCTGTAGATCTGGCTTCCCATCTTTCATCATATTACCCCCTGATGCCCAAACCCACGACATTACGTCATTTTGAACACCCCACGGAGTTTCTAGTGATAACGGTAATACCCAGCCATACTGATTCTTTGACTTATCGGTCAACTTTTTTGCAGCTTCGAAGAATTCCCCTCTCGTTTTAGGCATTCCTCGTAAATCCGCTTCATTCATCATATCCAAATTCACAAATATTGGATATATGAACGATGCCACTGGGAACATGTAACTCCCACCGTCCAACTTTATGATTGCAGCAATTTCTTTTGTATCCAGAGTTCCCTGACTCATCAGTGGATTCATATCAGTTATTGCCCCTTGCTTAGCCAGGTCATTGACCCAAGCTCCATCGAGTCCTACGACATCACTCAGTGTTCCTGTCGCTGCACCTACAATTATCTGGTCTTTAATATTAGGATAAGGCCCACTAATAAGTTTAACTTCGATATCAGGATTCGCCTTTTCAAAGTCATCCATGATGGCCCTAAAACTTCCTTTTGGTAGCTCTGGCTCCCACCATTGTATAAACTCTATTGTCTTTTTGGCGAAGACAGCACTTGACAATAATAGAGATACTGAGATCAAGAACGAGAATTTTGCAAACTTCTTTAGAGATTTCATTTTACCTCATTAGTTGGGTTTCATTAAATTATCATTTAGACCAATTTTTATATATTCATAGGCACTCCTTTTTCATTCCTTAATTGAGATTTCTAGCCAACTGTTCACCAAAAAATTTGGTTATCTATGGCCGGTTAATCTTTCTGTTATTTTAAAAAATTTAGTCAAGTCATGATCCATTAGTCAGAATTCTTTCTTCATCTAACCGTTTTTATACCGTTACAGGTCACTACAAGAATCTCGTCAGGTTCGAGTGCTAGTACTCTATGTGCTTGGCTTCAAACTCTAGTGAATTTATAGTATAATTGAGTTAATTATTATTATGACTTGAAAAGTTTTCAATTTTTGCCTCAGAGTTTTATAGCAAATTCAACCTGTGGACAAGACCAAATATCCCTACACTTTCAATTTTTACCTCCTCTAATCGATTTTACTCGAGCCCAATTTTCTATCGAGGAGAATTCCAGTGAACGTATCCCAGAACCTTACCTTTGAGTAGCAGCGGT
>JACLAC010019637.1_pt1 | contig 41614 bp, 33 predicted proteins | sample 8027881 | NCBI WGS metagenome assembly JACLAC01 (sample SAMN15725517, study PRJNA655200) | protist metagenome | isolation source: fluorescence activated cell sorting (FACS) single amplified genomes of... | place: Spain: Blaines Bay Microbial Observatory, Mediterranean Sea | collected 2016-01-19 | reverse complement strand
GGGATGCAAAAATATTTAGATAGGCGTTTAGAAAAAAAGTGGAGGTAAATTATCGGATTAGAACAATTATATCGGAATAATAATAGGAAGCTAAAAGGATTACTTTTCAAGCTTTATTTACAACTTCATGGATGTAAAGTTGGTAAAGGCTTAAAATGTTATTCATTTCCAAATATTAGAGCTATACCAAAACGTAATATGACAATTGGTGATAGCGTTACTTTTGGTTTTAACTGTACTTTAGAAATAACTGAGAATGGCAATTTAACTATTGATGACAATGTAAACATTACTCAAAACGTATTGATTAGTAGTAATGCTAAAATATTAATTGGGTCTTACACTTTAATCGGAGAAAATGTTAGCATAAGAGACACTAATCATAAAACTGATAGAGTAGAAAAGATACAAAAACAAGGAGTTGATTCTAAAGAAATTTCTATAGGTAATGATGTTTGGATAGGAGCAAATACTATCATTTTAAAGGGTAGTGTTTTAAACGATGGTTCTGTTATAGGCGCAAGTTCTTTAGTCAACGAAAAAAGTAACGTAGAATCATATAAAATTTATGCAGGAAGTCCTGTAAAGTTTATAAAGGAAAGAAAATAACAATTGGATTCGGAAAAATTAAATGTTCTTGTATTACCAGATTTGTTTCCTGAAAATGAAAAGGATTGGGTAGGTATTTTTGTAGTAGACTATATTAAATCTATTTTACCCAAAAGCAATCCTTGGATTTTTTATAGCCGCTTAAAAGGAAATCATTTAACTGTTAAACAAGAAGTATTTAATGGGGATTTCGATGTTTTTAGGTGGAGTTATAAAAGTAGTATTAGTAAATTATTAAAGCCATTTTATTACTTGTTATGGTTTAATAAAACTGTAAATCAAATAATAGCTTTAAAAAAAGATATAGATATAATCCACTCTCATGGAGCTATATTAAATGGCACAGTTGCCTATTTATTAGCTAAAAAATTGAATGTCCCGTTTGTGATATCTGAACATACTGGACCGTTCTCTAAAATTTCTAACTCTTTTATAAAAAGAATTTGGGCTAAATTTATTCTACACAAAGCAAATAAAGTTTTTGCTGTAAGTAACCATCTAAAAAAAGATATGGTAGAAATGGGAGTAAAACCAGAAAAGGTTGAAGTTTCTTATAATCCTGTTGATCCTAATTTGTTTAAAATAAAGGAAGGTAATTTACAATTAAAAAATGTTCTGTTTGTAAGTAGGTTAGAATCGTTTAAAGGTGGACTAAGAACAGTTAAAGCGTTTCATGAATTTATAAAACAGAATAAAGATTGGCAGCTAACTATTTGTGGTGATGGTCCTGAAAAAGGTTTAATCATAGAATATGTCAATGAATTTAAATTGGATGCTAAGATTACGGTTAAAGGTGCGTTAACAAAACCCGAATATGTAGAAGAACTGCATAAAGCTACGTTTTTGGTGTTTCCTTCATTACATGAGAGCTTTGGTTTAATACCAGTTGAAGCAATGACTTGTGGCTTACCTGTTATAACTACAAATGCAACCGCAATGCCTGAGTATATAAATAAAGATAATGGTGTTTTATTGCCAAATTCCACTATAACAGAAATTGCAGAAGCAATGAATTATATGGCAGAAAATCAATTAAAATATAAGACTAACATTATTAGTAACGAGATGGTTCAACGCTTTGGAATTGATAATTTTGGAACAATGTTAATGGATAATTATAAATCAGTTATTAAACAACATAATAGTTAATATGTGCGGAATAGCTGGGGTATATGATTCTGAGGGTATTGAAATAGAAGAGGTAATTTCTTTATCAAAAACGCTAAGACATAGAGGTCCTGATGATGAAGGGTTTTATTTGTCATTTCCTGATAGTAGCTCTGAAGAATATAGAGGGGATGAAACGATAAAAGAACTGAATCAATTGAAGCACATCTCAGTTGGTTCTAAAGAATCAAACTTAGGATTAGTACATAGAAGACTTTCTATTTTGGATGTTTCTGAATTAGGGCATCAACCTTTAGTTTCTGAAAACAATAGGTATACTATCGTTTTTAATGGAGAGGTTTATAATTTTAAAGAAATACGACAAGATTTAATTACTAAAGGATTTCATTTTAAATCTAATAGTGATACAGAAGTAGTACTAAATGCTTTTATTCATTGGGGAGAAAAATGTGTAGAAAAGTTTGTTGGAATGTGGGCTTTTGTAATTCACGATAAGCAAGAAAACACATTAACACTATCAAGAGATAGATATGGTATTAAGCCGTTATATTTTTATCAAAGAGGTGCTTACTTTGCTTTTGCTTCAGAGATAAAAGCTTTACTCAAACTAAAGAAAGTAGATAGTAGACTATCAAATGAAAATATAGGTAGTTTTTTATCTTATGGAACGGTAGCCGAGCCTTACGATAATTTATTTTTATATATTGAAGATGTTCAACCTGGTTGTAATTACAGTTACAATTTAAAAACTGGGATGTTAACTAAAACCCCTTACTATAATTTAAATAAAGTTGAATTAAATTTTGAGTATACTTTACAAGAAAATATAGAACGATTTGAGTCTTCTTTTGAAGATGCTATGGCCTTACATTTAAGAGCTGATGTTGAAATAGGTTCTTGTTTAAGTGGCGGCTTAGATTCAAGCGCAATTGTTTACGCGGCAAGTAAACAATTGAAAAATGTTAATTTAAAAACATTTACGGCATCCTATAAAAATCATCGTATCGATGAGTCGATTTACGCTAAAACAGTTGCGAACCAGTTAGATAATGTTAAAGATATTTACACATATCCTGAAGCTAAAACGTTGGTCTCTGATTTAGATAAGATGATTTATCATCAAGACTTACCAATAGGATCTACTTCAATTTTTGCTCAGTGGGAAGTAATGAAGTGTGCTCGGCAAAACCAAATTAAAGTTTTGTTAGACGGACAAGGGGCTGATGAAACTTTAGGTGGCTATACAAATTTTGCAGGAATATATTTAGTTCAATTGTTAAAGCAATTTAAGTTTACTAGTTTTTTAAAAGAGTACGGTAGAATTAAAAATAGTTTTACACCTAAAGTAAAACAAGGAGTATTAAAAGCAGCATATTATTATTTGCCTCTTAAATTGCAAGAGCAGTTTAGAGCTAAAGAAAGGTTGAGTTTTAACTTTATAAATTCGGAAAGTTTAAGTGATTTAAAGTTGGGAGTTCCTCAAAGAGGAGGAAAAACATTTAAAGAGCATACTGAATTAAGTTTTCAATTTGGTATGTATGATTTACTGAGGTATGAAGATAGAAATTCTATGGCTTTTTCAATAGAATCGAGAGTGCCATTTTTAGACCATAGACTGGTAGAAACGATAAGAAGCTTACCCAATAATCATAAAATTCATAACGGCTGGTCTAAGTATGTTTTAAGAAAAATGTTAGATAAAAAGTTGGATAATACAGTTGTTTGGCGAACAGATAAAAAAGGGTTTGTAACGCCTCAACAAGATTGGAAAAATGAATTGATGACTACTTTAACTGAAGAGTTAAAGGATAGTAGAATGCCTTCTCTAATGAATAGAGATTATGTGTTAGATTTGTGTGATAAAGATTTCTCAAATGCCGCTCACCTTAGTGAGTTTTGGAGAGCTTACTCTTTAGTTAAATGGTATAATGTTTTTAATTTAAAAGCTTAATGAAGGTAGCTATTGTTTGTGGTCATTTTGTTCCAGCATTAGGTTATGTTGAGGTACATTTAGCAAATGCTTTAAATAGGTTAGGGCATAAGGTTAAAGTAATTACTTCGAATAAAACTTCTTTTTCTGCAAGCCATTTAAAGTTAGATAGTGATAATGTTAGCTATGATGTTGCTCGTTTAAAATCTTGGTTTTCTTATGGTCAAATAGTTGTTTCTAAGGGAATTACAAAAGAGATAGAAAACTTTAATCCAGATAAAGTAATTGTAATTGGATTAGGAAAAGTGTTTCCGAAAGAAGTTTTTAAGATTAAAAATAAAAAATTTGAGTTAATTACTCTTTTAGGAGATAATGAGGATACTTATAATAATTCTTCAAAAGGTTTAAAACGTTCTATATTACAAAGCCTATTTAAAACACCAGTTTATGAGTTGGCTATAAAGAATAGTGACAGATTGGTAGGTTATACGCCTTCTACTAAAGAAATTGTTGAAACCTTTATAAGTGAAAAATTAAAATCTATTTTATCTCAAAAGTATTCTGAGTCGAGTTTAGGTTTTGATGAAAACGAGTTTTATCGCTCAACATCAGAGCAAAACAGGATTAAAAAAGATTTAGGAATAAAGCAGGATGAACTTGTGATAATCACTGCTACAAGAATAACACCAGCAAAAAAAATAGAAAAGGTTATTGATGCTATTGAATCTTTAACTAAAAAAGGATTGGTTTTTAAATATGTATTAATTGGGTTTTCTGAATCAGAATATTGTAGCCAACTAAAAAAATACATAAGCTCAAAACAATTAAATGGTGTTGTGATTGCACTCCCATTTATTGCAAGGCAAGAGATGAATAATTATTATAACATTGCTAATTTAGGCTTGTGGACTCAGGCTGCTATTTCTATTTTTGAAGGGTTAGCAACAGGTTTATTTTTGTTATTACCAGATAAGAAAAATGTGGCTCATATTCTTACGGATAAAATGGGTTATTATTATAGAGAAAATGAATTGTCAATTAATTTAGAAAATAGCATTCGAGATTATAATTCGAATATAAAAAATGAAATAGCGGAGTCAGCTAACATTAGATTTTCATTTAGTGTTATTGCTCAAAAAATATTAAATAGTTGAGTTTTAAAGATTGGAAAATATGGATTTCATCTAAACCATGGATTTTAAAATGGTTTATTTTTTTAGTGTTGTTACGCCCAATAATTGACAACCTTTATTTTTTAAAAGAGATCTCTCCTTTCTTATCTCCATTATATATAGTTGGAGTTTTAACACCTGCTTTAGGAATTTATGTTGTAGCTAAATTTCCAAAACCTAAGAAATCTAGTTTTGATAAATACTTTGGGATATGGTCTTTTTTTCTACTTGTGGGTATATTTTTTGTAATCATTTATGATCCTTTAAGTAAGGATTCTTTTGAGTATTTACTAAAACTGTCTTTACCAATTTACCTTTATTATTTTGCCAGAAGATTTATTCAAAACAAAAAAGATTTAGATGGTCTCTTAATTACTTTTTTGTACTCAGGTGTATTCGTGGCCGTAATATTGCTTTATGAACTTTTGTTTGGTGCAATACGGGTTGTAGAAAGTAGAGGAATGGAGCGAATACAAGGTAGTTTTGGAGATGTTGTCAGTTATGGTATTTACCTAACCTTTTGTTTTTTAATTGCTGGATATTTTTATTTTTCGCGAAAAGGAAAGCTGCCGAAGCAGAAAAGAATGAGGTTATTATTAATTGTTGGTGGACTCAGTCTGTTAACTTTAGTAAATATACATCATGTAGCATCATACACTATTTTTACTGGAGTTTTATTATTGTTCATGGTGTTTAACTTTAAAGCGAATAAAGGCGGTGCAATAGTATTGTCAGTACTATTATTTATTCTGTTTTATGCCTTTGGTCAGCCTTTAATTGAAGAAAAGATAACACCATTATTGCAAACCGATATTTCTGTTTATGAAGGTGATAAAGGTTCTGAGAAGTTATTACATGGTAGAGTGGGAAGGTGGTCAAGAATATTAGGGAAATATACTGATCAACATGCTTTTGCACAATTTTTTGGGTATCCATTGTCTTTAAATGGATCCTATCAATTTGTTGGGGTAGGCTCTCATAACGATTTTATAAGAATCCTATTTCTATCGGGTTATATGGGGCTTTTTTATTATTTAGTGTTGCTGGTTTTGTTTTTTACAAAAGCTAAAAAGCTATTAATTTCTTTAAGATTTTTAGCCTTTGGAGTTTTAGGTATTTTATTACTTTATTCTATAAGTATTGTACCTACTTATTACCCTCCGTTTATGTATATTGTTATGCCTGTATTTGCTTTTGTAGCTTTACCTAAAAATCAACAATTTTAATGGAAAAAAAGGCTACAGTATTAATACTAGGTAAATTACCACCACCTATTATAGGACCAGCAATTGCAACCAGTATTATTTTAAACTCACCCTTAAAAGAGGAGTATAATTTAGTTCATTTTGATACCCGGATTAATGCAGATGTGGCAACTATGGGGAAGTGGAGTATGGGTAAATTGTTTAAGAGCTTGAACTTGTATAAAAAGTATAAAGCAATAATTAAAAAAGAACAACCAGATCTTATTTTAGTTCCTATAAGCCAAACAACAATGGGGTTTGTGAAGGATGCTCCATTTATTAGTATAGGTTCTAAATATGCTAAAGTTGTTGTTCAATTAAGGGGAAGCAATTTTAAAAACTGGTTGGAAAAAGCAAATAGTAAAACAAATAATTTTGTTTCAAAAACATTAAAAAAGTGTGCTGGTGTAATTGTTTTAGGAAACAATTTAAAACACTTGTTTGAAGACTATTTTGAACCGAATCAAATATTTGTTGTTCCTAATGGAGGGAATTACGAACTTCAAAAAAAGAGCGTAGAAGAAATAACGATTCTATATTTAGCTAATTTTTTACCCTCTAAAAGTTTTGATGATGTACTAAAGGCTCTTGTTATTTTAAAAAATAAAGGAATAACAAACTTTAAATTGAATGCTGCTGGAGCTTGGGATAATGATGAGTTTAAACAAAAGTGTTTATCCATAATAGCAGATAGCCAATTAGATAATGTAACGTTATTACCCCCTCAATCTGGTAAAGATAAAATGCAACTATTTGCTGATGCAGATGCTTTTGTTTTTTGCCCTAAAATGCCAGAAGGACATCCATGGGTAATTGTAGAAGCTATGGCTAATAGTTTGCCTGTTATAGCAACAGATCAAGGTGCAATAATAGAATCTATATTAGACAATGAAAACGGTTTTGTAGTTCCTCCAGAGCAACCAGAAATAATAGCTCAAAAATTAGAGCAATTAATTAATGATGAAGCTTTAAGAAAACAATTTTCAGATAAATCTTACTCTTTATACCAAACCAATTTTACTGAAGAAAAAATGGTGGAGAATTTAAAAAGAGTTTTTGAAAAGGTATTGAAAGATAATTTCGTTTAACGATATTCTATGTCATATTTTAATAATATAAATCTGTTGTCAAACGAAGTGTACGTTTTTTAAGAAGAAAGTCAATATTCTCTTACCTTTGCTGTAATGTGCGGAATAACAGGATATATAGCTACTAATCAATTGCCACTAAAGGAAATGGTCAATTCATTACAGCATCGTGGTCCTAATGCTGTTGGATCTTATCAAACTGTTATTAATGACAATCAAATTGGTTTAGGTCATACACGTTTAAGTATTCTTGATTTGTCAGAAAAAGGAAATCAACCTTTTATTTCTGATGATGAGAAAGTTAGATTAGTCTATAATGGAGAGGTTTATAATTTTTTAGAGCTTAAAAAAGAACACTTACAAAACGAGACGTTTAAATCTGATACAGATACTGAAGTTATCTTAAAGTTATACCAACAAAAAGGAATAGATTTTATTAATCTCTTAAATGGAGATTTTTCTATTGCTATCTTAGATGAAACGAAAAACAAATTATTCTTAATTAGAGATAGAGCAGGGGTAAAGCCTTTGTACTACGCTCATCAAAACAATGAACTTGTTTTTGGTTCAGAAATTAAGTCAATTTTAATAAGTGGAGTAAAAGCAGAGTTGGCTGCTGAAAATTTGCAAAACTATTTTGTGTTTAAATATTCGCCTGGTAACGAAACCTTATTTAAAGGAATTAATCGTCTAGAGCCTGCACACTTTTTAGTGTATGATTTAGAAAGTTCTAAAACGAAAATTAAGCGTTATTGGAGCCCAGATACATCAAAGTATGCTAACTTAAATTTTAAAGAAGCCCAAAAAGAAATAAAATATCTGCTCAAAGATGCTACTCAAAAAAGGTTGATGGCAGATGTGCCTGTAGGTACTTTTTTATCTGGAGGATTAGATTCTTCTATTATAGCTTCTTTCTTAAAAAATAATGATGATATAACCCACTTTTGTGCCAGTAAAGAAGCAAAAGATCTTAAAAAAGAAGGAACAACTTCAGATTATAAATACGCTCAACAATTAACAGAAGATTGGAATATCAATATGACTGAAATTCCAATTGGGAGTGATAATACTAATTTAGAGCAAATACGAAACACTATAAAATATGGTGATGATTTAATTGCGGATGGTTCTCAAATTCCATCTTACTTAATCACGAAAGAAGCAGCTAAAAAGTCTAAGGTAATTTTAAGTGGAATGGGTGCAGATGAGTTGTTTTTAGGTTATGCTGGTCATCAAATGACATTGTTAGATAGTTGGTTGAGTAAAGTACCTTTTTCTAAATTTATTGCCAAACGATTGTATGCAATAGATCAAGGTAATGGTAAGTTTAAAGCATTTAGAAGGTATTTGCATAAATTGGGTAAGTACTTTGCTTATCCAAATTTTAAATATGGTTTATATACCATTGTTGGAGATTATGAAAACTCATTAGCTGTTTTTAAAGATGAATCTAATAAATCTAAAAAGATTTTAGAAGGTTATTTCCCTAAAGGAAAGAATCCTTACGATTGTTTTAAAAACTTTGAATACGAAAACTTCTTGCATAAAAATGTATCCTATTTAGATCGGATGACCATGGCAAATGGGGTAGAAGGAAGGGTGCCTTTTTTAGATTATAGAATTATAGAATTTGCACATTCAATTCCAAGAAAATATAAGTTAAGTAATACTGGAGTAACTAAAACAGTATTAAAAGAAGCATTTAAAAATGATTTACCAGATTATGTAACCAAAAGACGTAAAGCCGGTTTTGGAATGCCTTTACGAAGTATTTTTAGCTCAGAAGAAAAAGTAAATGAACTCTTAGATAAAGAATTGTTTAAATCTATAGAAGGTTTTTCTTTAGAAAATATAGAGCGAATTATTAAAAACCATATCTCAGGAAGAGAGGATAATTCCGCTATTATTTATGCCTTAATTTCTTTTCAAGAATGGTATAAAATGTACATTGTCTAATGAGGTATAGAATAGCTGAACAGCTTTATGGACTTTAAAACTTTCTTAACTTTACAAACTTTCAACTGATAACTCAAAAATGGATCAACTTACTCAGAATTTAAAAGATGGACAAATGCAATTACTTGAAGTACCATTTCCTGCTTTAGGAGAAGGTAAAGTAATGGTAAGAAATCATTATTCGGTAATTAGTGCAGGAACGGAAGGTAAAACAGTTAAAGATGCCCGTTTAAGTTATATCGGTAAGGCAAAAGCAAGACAAGAGGAAGTGAAGAAAGTAGTTACTGCAGCTAAAACGCATGGAGTAATGAAAACTTACAAAATGGTGATGAATAAATTAGAAGCACCAAATCCATTGGGTTATAGTTGTGCAGGAGAGGTAATAGCTGTTGCTGATGATATTAAGGATTTAAAGATTGGAGATTTTGTAGCTTGTGGAGGTCAAACCGCCAATCATTCAGAAGTTGTTGTTGTTCCTAAAAATTTGTGTGTTAAAATAGATAATCCAGAAAATGTTAAAGCGGCATCTTTTGCTACAATTGGAGCAATAGCTTTGCAGGGTGTAAGACAAGCAGAACTGACATTAGGAGAAAATTGTGTAGTAATTGGTTTAGGAATAGTTGGACAATTAACAGCTCAATTATTAAGAGCTTCTGGAGTGAATGTTATTGCTACAGATATTGATCAAAACCAAGTAGATTTAGCTCAAAAAAATGGTTTTAAAAATGCATTTAACAGTAGCGATGATGCTATTGGAAATGTAATTGAACAAATTACGAATGGTTATGGTGCTGATGCTGTAATTATTACTGCAGGAACATCCTCTTTAGAGCCTGTTAATTTTGCAGGAGAAATAGCACGTAAAAAAGCTAAGGTGGTAATTGTTGGTGCAGTTCCTACTGGTTTTGATAGAAAACACTATTTCAAAAAAGAAATCGATTTAAGAATGTCTTCTTCTTATGGTCCTGGTCGTTATGATAATGATTATGAGCAAAAAGGAAATGATTATCCTATTGGTTATGTCCGTTGGACAGAGAATAGAAATATGCAAGCTTTTGTAAGTTTAATAGGTCAGGGTAAATTAGATTTGGATGCTTTAATTTCTCATGAATTTGATTTTGAGAAAGCGAAAGAAGCTTACCAATTAATTGTTGATAGGTCTGAACATTTATGTGGTATTGTTTTAAAATATGATACAACTAAGGAGCTTAAAAGAGCAATTCAAATTAATAGTAAAGACTACAAACCTTCAGCTATTAATATTGGTTTTATTGGAGCAGGTTCGTTTGCTCAAAACTTTTTATTACCAAATTTAAAGAATCAAAACTTGGTGAATGTAGCTACGGCAAGAGCTACTTCAGCAAGAAATGTTGCCAATAAGTTTGGTTTTGATAATTGTACAGGAGATGCTGATGAGGTAATTAATAATAAAGACATTAATACCGTTTTTATTGCAACACCTCATAATTTACATGCCAATTATGTAGTAAAAGCTTTAGAAGCAAACAAAAATGTATTTGTAGAAAAGCCACTTTCTCTAACTAAAGAAGAGTTAGAGTCTATTAAAGAAGCAGAAAGCAAAAGTTCTGCTCAGGTAATGGTAGGTTTTAACAGAAGGTTTGCACCACAGGTTGTAGCGTTAAAAAAAGAGTTGAATGCTAATTTACCTAAAGCCATTAATTATAGAATTAATGCTGGTAAACTTCCTGCAGATCATTGGACTCAAGATCCTAAAGTTGGTGGAGGAAGAATTATTGGAGAAGCTTGTCATTTTGTAGATTTATGTGCTTTTATTGCAGATTCACCAATAGTTCAGGTGGATGCAAATGCATTAAAAGATGCCAATAATTTATTGGATACAGTTAGTGTTAGCTTGGCATTCGAAAACGGAAGTGTTGCAAGTATATCTTATTTTTCTAATGGTAGTAAAGCATTAAATAAGGAATATTTAGAAGTTTTTTGTGGAGAAAAAGTAGTTGTTTTAGATGATTATAAAACAATGGATATTGTTGGGAAATCGAAGAAAACAATTAAAAACGGATCTCAAGATAAGGGGCATGCAGATGAGGTTGCAGAATTCTTAACAGCTATAAAAGAAGGTAAACAATTGCCAATTTCATTTGCTGATTGTTATAACTCTACCAAAGCTACTTTCGAGATTCTAGATAAAATTAAAGGGTAAGATTCTCCCTTTTAAGGGAGAACTTTTTGTCTAAATTTTTAATTTAGCAACAAAATTAGAGGGATGTTTTGAAGCATTCAATTATTAAGTATGACTTTAAAAGATTCCATTAATAAACTTCAAGCTTATATAGAAGCTGAAGAATTTAAAGGTTATGATCCTTATGATACCTTAAACTCTCCAATTCCTTTTCATTGGTTAGGGAAATGGGGTCCAGTATTGGCTATTCAATTTCAAAAAAGAAACCCTTTTAATATTAGGGGTCTTTTAGGTATTAAAAAAGATTACAATCCTAAAGCTATAGGATTATTGTTACATACTTATTCGTTAGAATATCAAAACAATAAGAATGAGGAGACTTTAAAAAAGATGGATTTCTTTTTTAATTGGTTATTAGAAAATAGAACAAAAGGTTATGATGAGTTTTGTTGGGGATATAATTTCGATTGGGCAAGCCCCGTTAAATTTTTAGAAAAGTTTTCTCCAACTATTGTTGTTAGCGGATTTGTATCAAAAGGAGTTTTTGAATATTATCAGGCAACAAAAAATGAAAAAGCATTAGAAGTATTAAAAAGTATTGGAGATTTTGCTAAAAACAAATTAGCTTGGACCAAAACAGATATAGGTTACTGTGTTAGTTACAGCACTAAAACAGTAGATTGTTGCTATAATGCGAATATGTTGGGGGCTGAGTTGCATGCAAGATTATATGCTTTAACTAAGGAAAAAAAATACAAAGAGTTAGCTTGTAAAATGACTGATTTTACAATTGCTTATCAAAAAGAATCAGGCCTTTGGAATTATAGTGTCGATATTGAAACAGGTAAAGAGAGAACTCAAATTGATTTCCATCAAGGGTATGTATTAGATTCTATCCATTATGTTTTAAAGTATTGTGGAGATAACGAAACTTACTTTAATTCATTAAAAATAGGAGCAGAGTACTATTATAAAATCCAGTTTAAAGATTCTGGAAGGTCAATTTTCAGAGTGCCAAATGAATATCCAGTTGAAATTCATAATCAAGCACAAGGTATAATTACTTTAACTCGACTATCATATCTGTCAGAAGAGTATGCATCTTTTGCTGCTAAAATTGCTAAATGGACTGCCGAAAATATGCAAAGTAAAAAGGGATATTTTTATTATAAAAAATATCCATATCATACTATTAAAACTCCATTTATGCGTTGGAGTCAGGCATGGATGTTATTGGCTTTAACAGAACTAAAGAATGCTGCAAATGACTAAAGATTTTACATTAGATAAATACGAGTCATTTTTAAAGTCTGCTATCACAAATGGATATCAGTTGGTTTCTTATCAAGATTATTTAAATAATAATTTTGATAAGGTGTTGATATTGAGACATGATGTAGATAAGAGGCCTCAAAACTCTTTAAAAACTGCGCAGTTACAAAATAAATTAGGAGTAGCTGGTACGTACTATTTTAGAGCTGTTCCTGAAAGTTATGATATTGAGGTAATAAAGCAAATTGCTGATTTAGGGCATGAAATAGGGTATCATTATGAAGATTTAACAATTTGTAAGGGAGATTATGAAAAGTCAATAATTCATTTTGAAAAATGGTTGACAAAATTGAGAGAGTTTTATCCTGTAAAAACAGTTTGTATGCACGGCAGCCCTATGTCAAAGTATGATAATCGTAAATTGTGGGATAGGTATGATTATAAAAGTTATGATATAGTTGCTGAGCCTTACTTTGATATTGATTTTAATAAAGTGTTTTATATAACTGATACAGGTAGGAAGTGGGATGGAAATAAAGTTAGTGTTAGAGATAAAGTAGATTCTAAATTTAATCTGTCATATCATTCTACTGATGAATTGATAGAAGCTTTCAATAAGGATGAGTTACCGAATCAAATAATGCAAAATATTCATCCACAACGTTGGTCAAATAATAGGTTAGAATGGATGCAAGAGTTAGTTTTGCAGAACATTAAAAACAGTGTCAAGAAAGCAATATTTGTTAAGTGAGTAAACTCAGAGTCTTTATCGTTTCGCAAGAAGAACCGTTTTACATTCCAAAAGTAATTCGATATTTAGTAGAACATCAAAATGAAAATTTTGAAATAGTTGGAGCAACTCGTTTGCAACCACATCGTAAAAATAAAACGATGAAAGATTGGTTGTTAGAGCGTACTCAAATCTATACTTATTGGGAGCTTTTTATTACAACTTGCTTTTTTGTTTACTGCAAAATAGTATTTAAAATTCTTGGGAAATTTGGTGTTTACAATCCTTATTCGGTTAAGAGTGTGTATTCAAAAAATGCTGTAAATGAAGTAGAAACAGATGATATTAATTCTAGGTTTTATTTAACAAAATTAAGAGAGTTAGATATAGATGTTGTATTGTCTATTTCTCCACCACAACTATTTGGCAAAGATTTATTGAAACTACCTAAAAAAGCTTGTTTAAATGCTCATGGTACATTGTTGCCAAGGCATAGAGGTGTTTTTGGTAGTTGGTGGATGTTGTTTAATGGTGATAAAGAAATAGGAACGACTATTCATACTATGGTAGAAAGGCTAGATGCAGGAGAAATAGTATGGCAAAAGGAAATACCAATGCCAAAAGAGCCTACACAGTACGCAATTGCTTATCATACTAAAAAGATAATGTCTGAAGGTTTAGTAGAAATTTTGGATCTGTTAAGTGTTCAAAGTATAGATGCGATTGACTCTCCTTATCAAGAAAGTTATCACAGAGCGCCATCAAAAGAGGAGGGAAAGAATTTTCATAAAAAAGGGTTGAGAGTGGTAACCTTTAAAAATATGAAGCTTACGCTTTCTAAAAGTTTTTAGACTTTCATAGTTTATTACTTTAAGTAATTATACTTACAAATCTTGAACATTTTTACTACTATTGTTAGAAGATGAAAAAAGGGAAAGAGACATTTTTATTTTATTTAGGACACCCTGCACATTACCATAATATATCTGTGGTAATTCAGAAGCTATCTGAAAAAGGGTATAGAGTTGTGCTGGTGGCAAGAGGTAAGGATGTATTGTTTGATTTGTTAGAAGGGTTGCCATATGAGATTATTTACCTTAAGCCTAGAAAAGGGAATAACAAATTGTCACTTGTAAAAACGATACTGATTAGAGAGTTTATAATGCTGAGGCTAGGATTAAAGTATAAACCTAAAATGTTAATTGGAACAGACATTGTAATTGCTCATATTGGAAAATTCTTAAATATTCCTTGTGTTATTTTGAATGAAGATGATGCCAGAGAGGTCCCTTTTTTAGCGAAATATGGATTTCGACATGCAACCGCTGTATTTTCTCCCCTGAGTTGTGATATTACCCCTTACCAAAATAAAATAGGCTACCAAGGTTATCATGAGTTGGCTTATTTGAGTCCTGATTATTTTAAACCAGATAAATCAAAAGTTTATGAACTAATAAATGAGAATGAGAAGTATTTTATTCTGAGGTTTGCTGAATTAACAGCTCACCACGATGATGGTAAAAATGGTATAGATATAGACATTACTAAAGCACTTATCAGTCAATTATCACCTTTTGGTCGAGTATTTATTACTTCAGAGCGAAAATTAGAAACTGAATTAGAACCCTATCGTATCAATATAAATCCAAAAGATATGCACCATGCCTTAAGTTTTGCTGAAATTTATATAGGTGATAGTCAAACGATGGCTGCTGAGGCTGCGGTATTAGGTACTCCTTCAATTCGATTTAATGATTTTGTAGGTAAATTAGGATATTTAGAAGAGTTAGAACATCGGTATCAATTAACTTATGGAATAGATACTGGTAATCAAGAAAAGCTTTTTTCAGTAGTAAATGAGCTTTTACAAAGGAAGAATTTGAAAGAAGATTTTAAGAAAAGGAAAGATCAGATGTTGTTGGAGTGTGTTGATGTGACAGAATTGTGGATGAATTACTTTATTGAAAATAGAAAAAGATAGGAGCAGAGGTATAATGAATAAGCAAATAATCATAGAGGAACAAGGGGAGAAGGCATATTCTTATGTAGCTCAATATGTTAATGTTGAGGATCAAAATACTGAGATACTAAAAACTATTAATGAGTTTAATATTCGAAAAATTTCAAATAAAAAATCTGCAATCGTTAATCTCAACAAGATAAATGATATCAATAAAATGAATGAATTTTTCAAATCAGTAAATGACAAATTGGAATTTGATGGTATTTTTGTAGGTTGCGTAGAAACCCAAGTTGAGCGTAGAAAGAGAATATTTAAAAAATACCCTGTTGCTATTGCGCCGATCTACTATTTGTTTGATTTTTTATTTAAGAGAGTCTTTTCAAAATTATGGATTAGCAAGTGGTTTTACTTTTTTGTTACCGCAGGAAGAAATCAGGTTTTGTCTAGAGCAGAAGCTTTAGGCAGATTAGTTTATTCTGGTTTTGAAATTGTACATGAATCTGAGATCAATAACTTGTTATATTTCGCAGTAAAAAAAACTGAGGAAACGGTTTCTACACAGGAACCTCGCTTTAGCATTCTTTTTAAAATGGATAGGATTGGAAGAAATGATAAAGTGATAAGTGTGTTTAAAATTAGAACGATGCATCCCTATGCGGAGTATTTACAAGATTATGTTTATGGACTAAATAAACTTCAAAAAGGAGGTAAGTTTAAAAACGATTTTAGGATTACCTCCTGGGGAAAAGTGCTGAGAAGACTATGGATAGATGAAATCCCTATGTTAATTAATGTGTTTAAAGGACAATTAAAATTTGTAGGCGTAAGACCACTAAGTAAGCATTATCTTGGCTTATATAGTGATGAATTAAAGCTTCAAAGGGAAAGTGTGAAGCCTGGGTTGGTACCTCCTTTTTATGCTGATTTACCAGATACGTTAGAGGAGATTATGGATTCTGAAATGAGGTATATAAGTGCTTATAAACAAAACCCATTTATTACAGATTTAAAGTACTTTTTTAGAGCTACTTCAAATATTATGATAAGTAAAGCAAGGAGTAATTAAATGATTAAAATGAAAAAAATACTGTTATTCTTAATTACGACATTGATTTGTATAGAAGGGAATTCACAAGTTGTGATGCAGCCAATCACCTCTAGTGTTTATGAATTTTTGGATGAAATGGCTCAAATGAAAAATATTGAGTTAAATTCTGCTGTAAAACCATATTCAAGAATCTTTATTGCACAAAAACTTGTTGAAATACAAAACAAAAAAGAATTTTTAAACAAAAGACAAGTTAGGGATCTTGATTTTTATTTTAAAGATTATAATAAAGAACTAAAAGCAAAGGGAAATTTTGAAAAAAGAAGGGATCTCCTTTTTTATAAAGATAGTTTGTTCACCTTAACTCTTAACCCTATTTTAGGTTTTGAGTATGGGACAAATAGTAATGGAAGTTATATTCATCGGTGGAATGGAGGTGAGTTCTATGGTTATATTGGAAAGAATTTTGGCTTTTCTGCAAGTTTAAGGGATAATGGTATTTCTGAAATTCTTACTGCTCCTGAGTATTTAACTTATGATCAAGGGGGGAATTTTAAAATAAATCAGGGGCAAACTGGTGCTAGAAGTGATTATAGCGAGGCGTATGGTTCTATTTACTATTCGACTAGATGGATGCGGCTTGGTGTAACCAAAAATAATTTTACTTGGGGAGATAATTATCATGGAGCTAATATTCGTTCAAACAAAGCTCCTTCTGTTGGTTATCTAGATTTTAATTTGTCGCCGGTCAAATGGTTCGAATTGAATTACACGCATTCCTGGTTGGTGTCTGAGCTAATTGATAGTAATAGAAGCTTTACTTATAACAATCAAGCTCGAGATATTTTTATTAATAAAAATAGAGCAGCGAACATGTTCACATTTAAACCGCTGAAGAATTTCCACCTTTCTGTTGGTAATTCTATTATTTACGCTGATGATGGGGTAAAACCTTTTTATTTCATCCCTTTTATGTTTTATAAATCAGTGGATCATACGTATAATAGTGCTGGAAGTAACGCGCTGGGGCAAAATTCGCAAATGTTTTTAAATATAAGTTCTAGACAGATTAAACACCTTCATTTGTATACATCCGTGTTCATTGATGAAATTAGTATTGGAAAGATATTTGATGATCAGAATAGCTCTAATATCCTGAGTGGGAAGGTCGGTTTTAAATTGGATAATTTTCCGGTTCAAAATATCTATATGATAGGGGAATATACAAGAACAAATCCTTGGACTTATAGGCATCAAATAGAATCAACCACCTACGCATCAAATGATTATACCTTAGGGCATTATCTAGGAGAGAATGCTCAGGAGATATATTTAGAGGGAGGCGTAAAAGTCTTTAGAGGCCTAAAAGCTTCATTATCTTATACATTAGCCCAAAAAGGTCCTGAACATACCTATGAACTCATTGCTGGAAATGCTAACGTTAAAGGGCTGCCTTTTTTAGAATCAATTGTATGGCAAAATCAAACAATTGAAGGAGCTATAAGGTATGAAATAATTAATGACGGGTATGTCTACGCTAGAGTAAGGTTGAGTAATATAACCGGAGATGATTCTTATACGCCCTCTATCTTTAGAGGTAATTTAACAACAATATCAGGAGGAATAAATTTCGGGTTCTAGAATATCCTTATTTACCTAGTAGATATTGCATTTCGAATAATTTTAACTGAGTTTCAAAAAGCTTTAGTCTTACATTTAATAGCTCATCTTCTTTGCTATTTTTTTTATTCTTTTTACCAAATAAACCACGCTTTTCACTTTTTTTGTTTTGGGATTTTGTCTCAATAACATTAGATCCTACAAGAGAAGAATCGATTCGATTTTCGTTTGATTCTAAATCAAACTTTTTTACTTTATCTTTTTTCTTAGGAGCATCATCTAGATTTCTATTAAAGTTATACGTTAAACCTAAACCAATGTAGTCATATTTGTCCTTAGCAGTCCAATCTCGATCAAAAGCATCCAATCTATCCGTAGTTGTAGAGCTTTGTGTAAATTCAAAATGAATGTCAATTTTGTGATTTAATTGATAAACTACATTTATTCCATATGGTATGGTAAGAGTTTTTGCTTTTGAAGTTTTATCACTTAATACTTTTTGAGCAATGCCTTCAGTATTTTCTAACTCGATGTAACCTTCATAATCTTTGGTGTTTAACGTGTTAGTGTCAAATAATTTGGTACGGTACCACATTAAACCTAGGCCTAAATGAGCGTAGACTTTAAATCGAGTATATTCTGTCTGTTTAAATAAAATTCCACTCAAATCATATCTTGGTTGAATAGAAATGTCATGAAAACTGTTTTCAAATGATTTTAAAGTAGAGTTTTTTCCTGTCTTGCGAGTACCTTCAAGTTTACCCGATTGATAGTTTAATTTTGCTCCAAGCCCCCATTTAATATCTCTAGCAATAGAAAATTTAAAAGCGCTAGTAGAATATTTCCCTATGTCTCCAAATTTTGGAAATAATTTATAATCTGCAAGATCTCCGAAATAGACATTTACTCCAGCAGAAAGACTCACTGAAGCACCATCAAAAACAGGTCCGAAATTTTTATCTACGCCATCTTCTTTTTTTACTGTTGCTTTAACAGTTTTCTCTTTAGGAATTTTTACCTTTTTTGCTTTAGGTGCTTTTTCCTTTTTGGCCTTCGATTTTCTCTCTTTTTTAGCCTTCGATTTTTTCTCTTTTTTCGATTCTTGTGAATAGGTGTTTATCGAAATGGATAAAACCAATAAATAAAATAATATAGATTTAATATAATTCATGTTTAGAAAAACCTTTACAAATATCCTAATTTATTGGGATTTCAACAAATATTACAAAGTCTAATTCAATTATAGAAATAAAACAACAGAGTTCGTAACTTTGAATTATGAATTTTTTATTAAAGAGAGTTATTGTTTTTTCTGGATTTTTTTTCATGGCGATCTCTTTTTTTTGTCAATCTATTGAGTTGGTTGATGCTGATAATAAAGCTCAAGGGTATGCAATTGAAGCTGCACAAAAAGCACAAAAAGTTTATATGCTCACTCAAACTTATTATTTAAAGAATGAACTAAATGAATTAAAATTGAAAAAGGATTCACTTATTTATTTAACTAAACAAGCAGTAACTGATTCGGAAAAGGCTATTAATTATGCTTCAGAAAGTGATTTTTTAGCAATAGAAACGATATCTTCAGCTAATATGAATTTGCATAGAGTACTTGATTTAACAAAATCAATGCTTGGAATAAGAGATAAAGACAGGCTTCGAATAGAAATTCAAAAACTTATTTATGAATCTCAGAACGCCTGCGTAAAAGCATATAAAGCTTCATTGTACTTTACGATTAAAGACTCTTTAACTTCAGATACTGCAATAATTGAGAATAAAGTTGAGAAACAAAGATCTTTTACAAGATTAGAATTAGATGAGTACTCTTATTTATCGGTTAAACAAATATACCAGCAGCGAGTTATAGAAATTGATACGGAACTAAAATCCCTGTCTGAACAAGTCAAATTAGAGAATTCAAAAACTCCCAAAGAATTGAATGAAATTATTAATCAACTTAAAAATGAAAAGCACCGATGTTTGGAGAAAATTGAGAATAGTAATGATAAATTGATAAGTGTTCGAAATGATTTAAATGAAGAAATGTTGAAGGTTGTAAGTAAGGATGTTTTTAGAGTTGATAAGATTAAATTTTACAGCAGTAATGTTCCTATACCTGTTACAGATCAGGTGCCCAATGGCCTAGTTTATAAATTACAGGTTGGTTTTTTTGAGAGCAATATACCAGCCGATCATTTTGAAGGTCTTTTTCCGTTATCAACGAGTAAAGTTGATGAAACCTATTTTAGGTACGTAGTGGGTAATTTTAAGCGTTATAAAGAAGCAGAAAAAGCAAAAAAAATGTTAGTTGAGCGAGGTTATTCTGATTCTTTTATCATCTCTTTTTTGGATGGGAATAAAATACCGATTAGCACGGCTTTAAGAGAGGAGGCTAAATAGGCTTATTCATTTTTTACTGCCCATGAAATATGACTAATCATTATTAATGGGCTATTCGGTGCCGCGTTAGTTCCTTTTATTCCAAAAGTTAGGTTTATATTTTGCATGTGCCGATTAGTAAAACTTGAAAGCGGAACGGTCACTGCATTGAAATTATTTGTGTCTAATACACTGGAAGAAATAGTGATGGGATCACTGAAGTGGTAATCATCACAATAGAGTCCTCCACTATTCCAATGGTTACCGTGAATAATAACTTCGAAGTCATTTATGTTTGCATCAGGGTGCAATTTAGCATGGAAGGTTAGTTCACCATTTTTAAAATCTACAGCTGTTTGCTTGTTCAATAGTTTTATTAACAATTCATAATTTCCATTTGCATTACTATTTGCCAATAAATAAGTATCTCCATTAATTATTGTATCTGCAGGAGTGATTGTCGTGTCCGGCGGAGTAACCGTGTTGTCTATTGTCGTATCTGAAGGGATAAAAGTAGAATCAGGATTTAGAAATATTGTTGTCGTATTGGAAACACAACTGTTAACCTCAAATCCGCCAGTAACAGGATCTCCCCAATAGCCCAACTGACCGTTTTCCCAGATCGTAAAAGCGGAATCTAAATATTCACATGAACCATCATCTTTTTCTGCTAAGGTTGAAAAATTGATTGCTTTTTCATCTGTACAACCCGATTTTTCAGATTTACTACAAGAATAAAATACAAGCATTAGAATAGTTAAAGGAATAGAAAGTTTTAAGAATGTTCCCATATGATTTAGAGGTTAACTTTTAAAAAAGAATATTCAAATTTACGTAAAAAAGAAGATAAAAGTTACTTTAAACATCGATTCACTTTACGCTGGTGCGCTTGTTTTTCTTCAATGTTACTTTGGTCTGGAAACATAATTTTACAATCGCCAGTTTTCATTTTCTCTAGCTCTGACATTGCTTCATCAAATTCAGCATCCGTAGCATCATCACTCATCATTTTATCTGTGAGCTCCTTATTCTTCTTAACACAGTCGCAAAACGACATTGCACCTTCTTCAACTTCGGGAGCAGCATCTGCCTTCATAGCATCTTGTAAACTTGTTTCTTCCTCAACAACTTCTTCTTGATAAACACCAGTTGAACTAGTATCTGCAGCAGTTTCTTCGGAATTAACATCGTCTGCAGCAACTTCCTCAACAACTTCCTCAATGATTTCTTCCTGAATAGTCTCTTCGCTCCCGCAAGAAGTCATGATGAACATTAAAGTAAATACGCTTAAGAATAGTGCTAATTTTTTCATTTTAAATGTGTTTGATTTATGAAGTTTAAAGATAGATTTTTTTTTTGAAGATTGTCATTTCAAATGAAGAGAAACGAAAGTGAGGAATCTTTTGAAATCAGAGCCTAAGAAATTAGAGATTCGCTGCTTCATTTTGTCCTCCGAAACAAGTCCCGAACAACATAGTGCTCTGAATGACGTTAAATGTTAGTTGGAGAAAGTTTGCAAGTCAGAAAGCTTTTTGTAAACTCCTCCTTGTTCCAATAATTCGGTGTGATTTCCGCGTTCAACAATTTGACCCTTCTGCATCACTAAAATTTCATCCGCATGCTGTATCGTAGATAAACGATGCGCAATTACTATAGAGGTTCTGTTTTGCATTAGCTTATAAAGTGCATCTTGTACTAACTTTTCTGATTCTGTATCTAAAGCAGAAGTTGCTTCATCTAAAATCAGAATAGGAGGGTTCTTTAAGACTGCTCTTGCAATGCTAATTCGTTGTCGCTGACCGCCAGATAATTTACCACCACGATCACCAATACTCGTATCATAGCCATTTTCCATTTTAGAAATGAAATCATGTGCATTGGCAATTTTTGCAGCCTCAATCACTTGTTCTTTCGTGAAATTGTCTGTTCCTAATGCAATATTGTTAATGATGGTATCATTGAATAGAATAGATTCTTGCGTAACGATTCCCATTAAATCTCTAAGGTTTTTTAAACCAATTTCTTTAATGTTGATACCGTCAATCAATATTTCTCCTTTTTGAATATCATAAAAACGAGGTAGTAGATCTGCAAAAGTAGATTTCCCTCCACCAGATTCTCCAACTAAAGCAATTGTCTTTCCTTTTTGAATTGTAACGTTTACATTGTTTAAAACAGTAGTTGTATCATATCCAAATTCAACATCTTTATAGGTAATCGAATCAGAAAATTCAGAAACAACTTTCGGATTAGTAGAGTCCGTAATGTCGTTTTTTGCTTGTAAAACCTCTTCCAATCTATCTGCGGAAGCAGCTCCTTTTAACACGATAGCATAAGCCGTTGAAAATGCTTTAACCGGAGTTAAGAGTCTTGCAAATAATAAGATATAAGCCATGAATTCAGCTCCTCCGAATGAAATTTTTGGAGGTATTTCTCCTGCATCAATAAGAATTTTATTTTTTGCTAATGTTTCTAATACTAAATTTCCACCATAATAAACCAATACAAGCATCACGGCTATCCCTAAAAATTCACTGATCGGAGCAGCCGCATCCCTTTTTCTACCCATTTTTAGGGTAAGCTTAGTGTGGCTTTCGTTTATTGAATCAAATTTATTTCGAATGTGTTGTTCGGCATTAAAGGCTTTTATGATTCTTAACCCTCCCAAAGTTTCTTCAATATTGGACAAGATACTTCCTACCATTTCTTGAACTTGAGTGGATGACCTTCTCAAACTTTTTCCTAATTGTCCAATTACTAGGCCACTAGTAGGTAGCAGAATCATTGCAAATATGGTAAGTTCAGCGTTCATTATAATTAATGTACTTACATAAAGAATCACCGCTATAGGTTCTCTGAACATTAACTCTAAAGAATTTAATATTGACCATTCAACTTCTTGTACATCAGAAGTCATTCGAGCCATAATATCCCCTTTCTTTTGTTCCGAATAATAAGATAGAGGTAATTCTAATGTTTTCTTATGAATTTTTTGTCTCAAATCCCTAACAACTCCTGTTCTTAATACAGAGATATAATAAAGAGCACTGTACCGGAAAACATTTTTAAGAAGAGTGAAAATTCCTACAACGGCACACACAAAAAGAAGCATAGATGCTTTATCATTTTCAACAATATATTGTTGCATTGTAAAGTTGAAATAATCAGCAGCAAATTCTTTTGTGAATGAAAATGTAGGCTCTACAGTAATAATTTCTGTCTCTTGATTGAATAATAAGTTCAACAAAGGAATAAAAAGCATCAAAGAAAGTAACTCAAAAATAATCGATAAAATATTGCAAAATATATTGATAAAGCCATACTTTTTATAGCTAGCAGCATACTTTAATATTTTAGCGAAACTCTTCATATTCTCTTCTTGTTCGTCATTGCGATGCACGAATGAAGAAGCAATCTCGTATTAATAAGAAGATTGCTTCGTTCCTCGCAATGACGTGAAATTAAAACATCTCTACTCCAGTAAAATTGAATGGAGTAATCTTCTTTAATTCAGTTTTAATGTCATCATTAACGTTTAATCCATCAATAAAATTTGAAATGGACTCACCATTAATTTTTTCGTTTGTACGAGTCAATTCTTTTAAAGCTTCGTATGGTTTTGGATAACCTTCTCTTCTTAATACTGTTTGGATGGCTTCTGCAGCAACAACCCAGTTGTTTTCCAAATCTAATGTTATTTTATCTTCGTTAATTAAGAGCTTATTCATTCCTTTTATTAAAGAAGCTAATGCCAATAATGAATGTCCAATCGGTACTCCAACATTTCTTAATACTGTAGAATCTGTTAAATCTCTCTGTAAACGAGAAATAGGCAATTTAGCTGATAAATGCTCAAATAAAGCATTCGCTATTCCTAAGTTTCCTTCAGAATTTTCAAAATCAATAGGGTTTACTTTGTGCGGCATCGCAGAAGAACCAATCTCTCCAGCCTTAATTTTTTGTTTGAAATAATCCATAGAAACGTAAGTCCATACATCTCTATCTAAATCAATAAGAATCGTGTTAACTCTTTTTAATCCATCAAAAAGAGCTGCCAAATTATCGTAGTGCTCAATTTGTGTTGTAGTTTGAGAACGATCTAATCCTAAACCATTGTTTACATAGTTGTTAGCAAAATCGATCCAATTTGTTTCAGGATAAGCAACGTGGTGTGCATTTAAGTTTCCTGTTGCTCCACCAAATTTAGCCGAAAAAGGGACAGCTTTAACTTGAGCAATTTGTTTTTCTAAACGCTCAACAAAAACATAGAACTCTTTCCCTAAACGAGTAGGAGATGCCGGCTGACCATGAGTTTTAGCTAACATTGGAATGTTCTTCCATTCATTCGCTTTTTCTTTAATTAAAGCAACTGCTTCATCTAACATTGGGTAAAAAACATCGTTTAATGCTTCTTTTAATGATAATGGAACAGATGTATTATTAATATCTTGAGAAGTTAAGCCGAAGTGAACAAACTCTTGTTGCTCATCAATTCCTAGGGCCGTGAATTTATCTTTGATAAAATACTCTACCGCTTTAACATCATGATTGGTCGTTTTTTCAATTTCTTTAATAGCTAGAGCATCTTCATTAGAAAAGTCTTCATATATCTTACGAATAGATCCATAAAGCGATTTGTCAAAGTTGGCTAACTGAGGAAGTGGTAATTCACAAAGCGCAATGAAATATTCAATTTCTACTCTTACTCTATATTTTATTAATGCAGCTTCAGAAAAATAAGTTCCTAAATCCTTTGTTACTCTTCTATATCTACCATCAATTGGCGAAATTGCTGTTAATTCACTTAAACCCATCCTAATATTATAAAAATTGTTAAAAGGCAAAAGTAACGCTTTTAAGAAGAATAGTGGGGTCGTTTATTGTGTATATTTGAGCAAGTTATTAAGGACATAAGTATGAGTTTATTTAAAAATTTTGGAACTGGTTTTAAAGCTTATGGTGAAGCGTTAAATTTAATCTTTAGCAAAGGGCTTTGGTGGTTTTTTGTTTTTCCAGTTTTACTAAACGTCATTTTTTTAATTGGCGGAATGGTCGGCATTGGATCTTTGTCTGATTATATCGAAAATTGGTTAACCAGCTTAGTCGCATTTGATGGAGACTCTTTTACTGGAGCTAGTTTTCTTGCTCCCTACTCGGGTTACTTATCAGGTATTGTAGGAGGCCTAGTTTGGGTAGTTTTAAAATTTGCTTTTTTCTTTATTTTCGCTACGATAGGTGGATATATCGTAATTATTTGTCTTTCTCCTGTATTCGCAATCCTGTCTGAAAAAACGGAAGAAATTTTAACCGGAAATAAGTATCCTTTTAATGGTGATCAAATCATGCGAGATGTTGTGCGTGGTGTTCTAATTGCTTTTAGAAATATGTTTATTGAATTAGGGTATATGATTGTTATTTTCCTTCTTGGTCTATTCATTCCGCTTATAGGAGGTATTGTTGGAACCATCCTATTATTTTTCATCGCTTCTTATTTTTATGGATTCGCATTTATTGACTATACTAATGAACGAAGAAGGTTGTCCATCAAACAAAGTGTTCAATTTATCAGAGATAACAAAGGAATGGCAATTGCGAACGGAATGGTATTTTCTTTTTTTATGTTAATTCCTTTTTGTGGAACAACATTGGCTGGTTTTGCTGCAATATTATCAGTTGTAGCCGCTACAATTGCGGTTCATAATACAGTAGATTTAGCTAAAAATCCTTACACTAAGGATAAAAATGACGAAATAATTGATAATATTGAACTTCCTGAGGATGAAAACGCGAAGAAAATAGATGGACAAAAAGAAAATTAAAGTTTCAGCAGTTTCTTATTTAAATACCCTACCATTTCTTCACGGAATTAACAATTCAGTTTTACAAAGCGACTTAGACCTCTCTCTAGATATTCCTTCGACTTGTGCCCAAAAGCTCTTAAATGAAGAAGTGAATTTAGGATTGGTTCCTGTAGCCGTTCTTCCTCAACTTAAGAATTATCATATCGTTTCAAATTTTTGTATCGGTGCGGATGGAGATGTAGATTCTGTTGCACTTTTTAGCGATGTTCCCCTAGAAGAAATTGAAGAAATCTATTTAGATTATCAATCTAAAACTTCGGTTAACCTTGTAAAAGTATTGTGTAAATTCCATTGGAATATTACTCCAAATTTTATTGATGCACCAAAAGGGTATGAGAATAAGATAAAGAATAAAGTCGCTGGGGTGATTATAGGGGATAGAACATTTAACCTCTCAAAAGAATTTTCTTATAAATATGATTTGTCTGGTGAATGGAAAGCTTTTACTGGTTTGCCATTTGTTTTTGCTTGTTGGGTTTCAAATATTGAATTACCTCAATCATTTATTGAATCTTTTAATGAAGCCTTAGAATTGGGTGTTAATAGCTTAGATGCTGTGCTCTCTAATTATGGGGAAGGGGATGTTTCTCAAAAAGATTTAAAAATTTACTTGAGTCAGCATATTTCTTATGTTTTAGATGATGAAAAGCATAAAGCGATGACCAAATTTTTAGAGTTGATTGAACTTCCAGAACTTGCTTAGCTAATTCTTAATATCTATTCATAACTAAATTTTTTTTACTTTCCATATTCGCTACTTTTGTTTGCGGATGCTTGGATTAGTTTTTTATACCCAGGTTGGCATAAAAGATGTTAGCTATTCCTAAAAAAAGAGTTTATGAGATTAAGAATTTTATTGATTACAATTTTGCTAGGTGCTTTAAGCACTGCTTCTGCACAAAAAGGAGATAAAAAAACAGGGAAAATTGGTTATAAGTTTAAAATGCAAGATGCCAGACATCAATTCTTAACGGAAGGGAATGTTAGAGGAGCATTGAATACTTACAGAGACTTGCTCAAAGAATTTACGAATGACGCCATGCTAAATTTTAGAATTGGAGAGTGTCATTTAAAAATGAAAAATTACGATCTAGCGACAGATTACTTTCAGAACGCAAGAAGAATCGATCCAAAAGTTGAAGATGAATTGCAATTGTATTTGGGGGAGGCATACCATTTCAATAATCAATTAGAAAAGGCGATAGAAGCATACAATATTTATGCTACTACGGCATCTAAAAGAGATAAAGAATATTATGATTTGGCTCAAAAAATGGCAAGTGTAGATTATGCAATTAAAATGATTCAAGTTCCTGTAAAAGTTAAAATAGAAAACTTAGGAAATAAGATAAATTCTAAAGGTGGAGATTATGCACCTTCAATTTCAGCCGACGGAAAAACAATGATTTTCACTTCTAGAAGATCAGATACAAAAGGTGGTGGAGTAGATAAAGCTGGTGACTATAAGTATTTTGAAGATATTTATATTTCTGATTGGGATACTGCAAACAATGCATGGAGTAAAGCCAGACCTATTGAAGGGAAGCTAAACACTGATGGACATGATGCCAGTTTAAGTATCTCTCCTGATGGTAAAAGAATATTCATTTATAGAAACGATGGTAAACTTTATGTTGGAGATATCTTTGTTTCTAAACTCAGAGCATCTTCTGGAACTTGGGGAAATCCTAAAACGTTAGATAAACCTGTTAATACTTCTTACTTTGAAAGTTCTGCTTGCTTATCTGCTGATGGAAACAAGCTTTATTTTGTTAGTGAAAAGGAAGGGAAAAAATATGGAGCTCAAGGAAGTGGAGATATTTATGTTGCCGAAAAAATCACAAAATCTACTTGGGGGGAACCGAAAAATTTAGGTCCAATTATTAATACGCCAGGAGATGAAATTTCTGTTTTTATTCATCCTGATGGGAAAACTTTATTCTTTAGTTCTAATGGTCACTTATCTATTGGAGGATTAGATATTTTTATGTCAAAGATGCAAGAAGATGGTAGCTGGGGAAAACCTGAGAACCTTGGTTATCCAATCAACACGATTGATGATGATCTACATTTTGTCTTAAGTACTGATGGACAATCAGCGCATTATTCGGCAATTAAAGATAGTGGCTTAGGAGAAAGAGATATCTATAAAATTGACTTATCTAATTACCCAATCTTATCTGAAGGTGTGGCTGTGAATTTATCTATTTTGAAAGGAAAGGTTATTAGCGGGAAAGATAAAGTAGTAGCAAAAATAGAGTTTGAAGATGCTGCTGGTAAAATTGTTGGACAAACAATCAGTGATGATGATGGAAATTACTTCATCACTTTAACTGGAGGTAAAAAGTATAAAATGAATGTGGTTGCAGACGGCTACAAGTCATTAACAAAAGAACTTAATCTATCGACTGGTCAATCCGGAAAAACGCATATTCAGGAAGAAGGAATAACTTTAGAGAAAGTAGTAGAGGCTGAATAATTTAAACAGTCTTTAAGTAGATTGTTTTAAGTCCTTCTATACCGTTGAGTTGGTCAACTATGTTTTCAGACTCACTTTGACGAATTCTAAATTGGATGGTTCCACTTTCTTCAAGAACTTGAGAAACGACTTCAAGGTTGTTCTTTTTGATGAAATTCATTACGCTACTCATAATCTCATAACCAAACTCTAATTGATAAAAATTATCAACTGTTCTGGTAATGATATCGGCGTTTTCTAAAGCTTCTTTTGCTGCAGCCCTGTAAGCCGTAATTAATCCTCCAACGCCTAACTTTGTTCCTCCAAAATATCTGGTAACAACAATCATTATATTGGTTAATTCATAGGATTGTATTTGACCAAAAATAGGTTTTCCGGCAGTGCTACTGGGTTCACCATCATCACTGTACCTATATAACTTTTCATCTGCACCAATTCTTAAGCCGTAGCAGTAGTGTCCAGAATCAGGATTTTCTTTTTTTATTCGAGCTAAATGCTCCTTAAATTCTTCTTCAGCAAATACAGGAATTGCAAAACCAGTGAACTTACTGCCCTTTTCTTTGTAATATCCTTCTGAAGGAGCTGCTATGGTTTTGTATTGGTCAGGCACTAGTTTGTAAGCGAATGTTTAAGTTTCTCAATAATGATTCTACGCTCTTAATTAGAAGAATGTGATGATAAAAATACTCAATATTGCAAAGGTTAAGCCGATCCAATTTCTTAAACTCAATTTTTCCTTGAAAAATAATAAGCCTATAAAAGCAGATAACACGACAACCCCCATACTGATGATAGGGTAAACCTGAGTGGCCGAAAAACCAGAGTTTTCTAAGGCATCAAAAAAGAGAACTATCGTAACATAATTAGGGATACCAAATAGTAAACCGGCAAAAAGACTTTTCAATTTTATAGGAGATTTCGACTTTATAGACTTTCCTAAAAGTATGATAATCCCACTTGTTCCAGCTATAAATAAAAGACACATAAAGAAGAGTCCTTTATCTGCTTCATTAACCACTGTTTTCTGAGCATTATTAAAAATTGCATCGGCAATTCCTTGTCCTACGAAAACAAGAATGATGAGCCAGATAAACTTGGTGTCAAAAGATAATTTTTTCTGTTGTGTTGATGAAAGGTATATTCCAACGATTGCCATAATAAAACCAATTACTTTCAGCCATGTTATTTGTTCATTTGGATAAACAATTAAAGCTATACCTACCGGAATTAGAAGAGAGAGCTTATTCGCAATGGTTGTTATCGCGATTCCTACTTTTTGTGTCCCGACTGCATATAAATTAAAGGTCACGATAAATAAAACCCCAATAATAACAGCATGATAAATCCAAGCAGAATTAAGTATGTGGTGAATAGAAAAAACTTGTTCAGAGAAGTACAGACTTAATCCTCCCGCAACAAAATAATTGATAATTAATGCTTGAAGATTGTCAATTCCAAACTTTGGAAAGAGCTTGAAAAATATGATGAGAATATTAAAAGCTGCAATGGTTAATACAATATCAATCATTCATGTAAAATTCTAGTTGATCTTCGCCAAAAAGCAAAGATGTGGTCGATGATTTTTCTAATGTTGGAGCTTTAAGACCTCTCGAAAACTTTTTAATTCCGGTGAAAACTCTGGCCTCATCCCACTGATTACTTTTAATAAATGTCTCAAGTAGCTTAGAACCACCTTCAATAAGAATCGATTGTACTTTTAGCTCATAAAGAACTCGATTTACTTCTTCTACGATGTCCTTTTCAGCGTCTACTTTAATGAACTCTAAATTTGTTTGTTTTTCATTTTTAGAATGGTTGATGACGATTGTCGGTACTGATCCATCGAAAACTCTCAAGTCAGCGGGCAATCTCAAATTAAGATCAAGAATAACTCTTAGTGGACTTACTCCAGTTACATCTCTAACGGTTAATCTAGGGTTATCATTTAAAGCAGTATTTGTTCCAACCATAATTGCCTGAACTTCTGTTCGCCAATGATGAACTAATTTTTTTGATTCATCTGTGGTAATCCAGTTATAAGCTTTTCCATCATTTTTAAGATCTGCTTCTTTTTTTAATTTTTCTAAATGTTCCGAATCACTTCTGTCAACATCGATAAAACCATCTTCAGTTTTTGCCCATTTTAGAATTACATAAGGCCTCTTTTTATCATGGTAATGAAAGAAACGTTTGTTTAATTCTTTTGCCTTTCCTTCAAGAACACCAGCAATTACGTCAATTCCCGCATCCTCTAGTTTTTTTATTCCTTTTCCTGAAACTTCAGAAAAAGAATCGATACAGCCAATTACGACTTTAGGAATTTTATGTTTGATGATAAGGTCGGCGCAAGGTGGTGTTTTTCCAAAATGAGCGCAAGGTTCTAAGTTAACATATAGCGTAGATTTCTTCAGTAATGATTTGTCTTCAACATTATTAATCGCATTGACTTCGGCGTGTGCTTCGCCATACTTTTGGTGATACCCTTCGCCAATAACTTCTCCATCGTGCACAATTACACAGCCAACCATGGGATTAGGAGCAACCTCTTTAATGCCTAGTTTGCCTAACTGTATGCACGTGTTTATGTGTTTTTCATGAACCTTCATAGCGATCAAATGTACTTTTTTTAATAAAAATGATTAATTTCATCTTCCTTAAAAGTAAATATAATTAGATGGCTAAAAAATCAATTCTCAATAAAAAATCACATCAATTTTTAGAAAAGTATATTAATAACGCTGCACCAACTGGTTTTGAATCAGAAGGTCAGAAAATTTGGTTGGATTACATCAAGCCGTATGTAGATGATTATTTCGTAGATAATTATGGTTCTGTTGCGGCAATTGTTAATCCTGAAGCTGAATATAAAGTAGTTATTGAAGCTCATGCGGATGAGATTTCATGGTTTGTACACTACATTTCGGAGAAAGGATTCATTTATTTAAGAAGAAACGGAGGGTCCGATCATCAGATTGCACCGTCGAAAAGAGTTAATATCCATACCGATAAGGGTGAAGTGAAAGCTGTTTTTGGATGGCCAGCGATCCATACTAGAAAGGGAAAAGAAGAGCCACCAAAATTGGATAACATTTTTTTAGATTGTGGATGTGTAACGAAAGAAGAAGTTGAAGCGTTAGGAATTCATGTTGGGTGTGTAGTAACATACGAGGATGAATTTATGGTGCTGAATGATAGGTATTATGTTGGACGTGCTTTAGATAATAGAATCGGTGGTTTTATGATTGCTGAGGTGGCAAGAATGTTAAAAGAGAACAAGGTTAAATTGCCTTTCGGATTATACATTACTAACTCCGTTCAGGAGGAAGTTGGTTTGCGTGGTGCGGAAATGATGGTTCAAAATATTAAACCGGATGTTGCTATTGTTACAGATGTTTGTCATGATACACAAACCCCGATGATTAAGAAGATCGTTGAAGGAGATAATCATGCTGGTAAAGGTCCTGTGTTAACTTATGGTCCGGCTGTACAAAATAATTTATTGAAATTAATAATTGAAGCTGCTGATAAAAAGAAAATTCCATTTCAAAGAGCAGCAGCAAGTAGAGCTACAGGAACAGATACCGACGCCTTCGCTTACGCAACGGGAGGGGTGCCTTCAGCATTAATTTCATTACCGTTAAGGTATATGCATACGACGGTTGAAATGGTTCATAAAGAGGATGTAGAAAATGTAATTAAATTGATTTATGAATCACTTCAAAAGATTAAAAACAAACACGATTTCAGGTACTTGAAATAATAGCTTAGGGGCATATTAATTGTTTATTGGAGAGCCTAAAAAAATATAGAGATATGAAAAAAAACATACTTATTTTAGCAAGTATTCTATTTGCATCAACATTACTAAAAGCTCAAAAAGTTGACCCTAAACATGAAAATCATTTTAAGGTTCCTGAGCCAATCGAAACTGAAGAGATTACAATTAAATTATTTGATATTCAGGCGCAATCGGAATTCTGTAAGTTGGCGATAAAAGTCACTAACAACACGAACGATTTTATTTTGTTTGAAAAAGGTGCCTCTACTTTTAATTTCGATTTTGGGAAATTTTCTGATCCTAAAAAAGAAATTATAATCCGACCGAACAAAAGCAAGAAAAAAGTGCTTACTGCTAAAGGAGGGACTCAGTTTCATGTGGAAAAATTTAACATGACCATTGATGGATTCTCTTTAGTTCCAGTAAAAGGTACAGTGAGTGAAATGGAAGATTTTCAAGTTCCTGCAAGCAAGAATTCAATCAGCACTGATGCTTTTAAAGTGAACTTAAAAAAGAGCTCTCTTAGAACTCAAGAGGCCTATTTAATTTTTGAATGTGTTTATCAAGGAGATAAGATAGCAATGGTTGATCCTTCTAAATTGGTTATAAAAGTAGATGACACAGATAAGGAATATGCAAATGATAACAAAAAGTCGGAGTCTAAATTGCTTAGAAAAGGAGATAAGGTAAAAATAAAGGCAATTTTCCACATCCCAGGAAGAATAGCAGATATGCAATTCGCCAACATGACGATCTTATGGAAGGATACTTTTGTTGAGAGCGAAGCGAAAAAATTACAAAAACATGAAGTTGAATTTAATCTCGATCGAGGTTTAACAATTGGAAAAAATAAGTAAAAAAAAAGAGGAGCTGAAAGGCTCCTCTTTTTTCATTGAATAATTTTTTCTAAGTTCTTATACTGCTTTCAGAATCCACCTCTATCAGGTATATTTCCTTGGAGAAACTGTTTATGAGATTTTTTTCATAATGCAGAATTTAGCTTTCTAAAGATACGATATAGCCACCGTGTTTTCGGATGTTCATCACAATCCCATTTTCAAACAATAAGTACTGACCTTTAATTCCTTTTAAGACTCCTGTAAAATTAGGAACCTTATCGAAACCAATACTCTTCACTTTAACCGGGTAATCCGTTACCGGGAAATTGATGTCAATTATTTCATCTGTTTTTGAGATGTATTGATGATACTCTTCATCTAATAAAGCTTTGGTTTCATTTTTCTTTTCTATCAAATCAATATCAGGATAAACGTTCATCAACATTTTTCGCCAGTTCGTTTTATCAGCCATATGATCTTTTAAACTAACCTCAATCATACCTGCTAAATAACGATTAGGAGTTTCTGCTAATTTAATCGCCTTTACTGCTCCCTGATCAATCCATCTTGTTGGTACTTGAGTATCTCTTGTTACCCCAACTTTCATCCCGCTAGTAAGTGATAAATAAACGACATGAGGTTTTAGTTGAACAGATTTTTCATATTCTAAATCTCTGTCTTCTATCCCTAAATGTGCTTGAGATAGCTCAGGTTTAATTATCCAGTCAGCTGCTTCTGGAGCATCCCTAAAACAAGGGTAACAAAAACCCTGGTTAAATGATTTTACCGTCTCTCTACCACACTTTAAACATTCAATTCGGTTTTGGTAACTCAATGTTATTTCCTGACCAATAAATTGATTCATATTGACCATATCTTCACCGATAGGAAGCTCATATTCAACTTCAGCACCTAAATTAGTGTGCATTTTTCTTAATTGGCCAGTATATATCATAATTTAATGTTAAAGGTTAAAATTGTTGCTAACCGCAAAAAATATAAAGTTTTACGCAAAGAACGCCAAAACTTTTTCATTCTTAAGAATTCAAGTGGCCAAACTTCTTTTCTTAGCGAATTCTTCAAACCCATAGCGGTTAGTAAATCAGTTAAAACTTGTAACTTTAAAAACTTTTCAACTATTGTTCAAATGGAACTTATAAACTCAGTTTTTTCTTGGATTATCAAAAAACGAATTCATCAAATGGAGTTGTTTATGAAGTATCCTATGGATGTTCAAAATGAGGTGTTGGCGGGTTTAATAGAAAAGGCCAAGAATACTGAGTGGGGTAGAAAGTATGATTACAAATCAATAAAAAATTACCAAGATTACAAAGAGCGAGTTCCTTTGCAAGATTATGCTAGCTTGAAAGATCAAATTATCAGGATTAAACAAGGGGAACAAAATGTGCTTTGGCCAACGGATATTAAATGGTTTGCGAAATCATCTGGTACGGCGACAGGTAAGAGTAAATTTATTCCAGTTAGTAAAGAATCATTAATAGATTGTCATTATAAAGGAGGAAAGGATTTATTAGCAATCTATCATAATAATCATCCTGAATCGAAATTAATTCTAGGCAAAGTATTGGTGGTAGGAGGGAGTAGTGCAATTAATTCATTTAGCAATAACTCTTATTATGGCGATTTATCGGCCATCATTATGAAAAACTTCCCAATGTGGGTAGAACAACGAAGAGTTCCAAAAATGTCGATAGCCATAATGGACGATTGGGAAGAAAAAATTGAAAAGATGGCCATTTCTACATCGAAAGAAAATGTTTCGAATATTTCGGGCGTTCCATCTTGGACATTGGTTTTATTGAAAAGGATATTGGAACTGAATAAAACGGATAATATATTGGATATATGGCCGAATTTGGAATTGTTCATGCATGGCGGAGTGAACTTCTCACCATATAAAGAACAATTTAAAAGTTTAGCTCCTGGAAATCAGTTGAATTATTATGAAAATTACAATGCGACCGAAGGATTTTTTGGACTGCAAGATCAAAGCAAAGTAGAAGAAATGCTGTTAATGCTGGATTATGGTATTTTTTATGAATTTATTGAGCGTTCAAAAATAGATTATGACCAACCAGAGACGTTAACATTAGAAGACGTACAATTAAATAAGAGTTATGCGGTTGTTATATCTACAAATGCGGGATTATGGCGTTATGTAATTGGAGATACTATTGAGTTTACTTCACTCAATCCTTTTAGAATAAAGGTTACTGGAAGAATAAGTCAGTTTATTAATGCTTTTGGTGAGGAGCTGATTATTGAGAATGCCGAAAATGCGCTCTCGAAAGCATGTAGTAAAACGAGTTCTATCATAAAAGAATATACAGCTGGTCCGCAATTTTTTAAAAATAGTGCTACTGGGAGACACGAATGGTTGATCGAGTTTGAGAAAAAACCACAAAATATTGATTACTTTTCTGATGTTTTGGATCGTGAGTTGATGGATTTAAATTCTGATTATGAAGCGAAACGATTTAATGACATGGTTTTGAGTCGGCCGGAGATTCATCAATTAAAATCAGGGACTTTTTACAATTGGATGAAATATAAAAACAAATTGGGAGGGCAACATAAAATCCCTCGTTTAGCTAACGATAGATCTTATGTGGATGAATTACTTAAAATGGCCTAATTTTGGAGGTTTAAGATTTATGAGAAAATTACTTTTTATACTAGTACTATTCTGTTTAGGGAATCTGTCAGCGCAAGTTCAATCTCGTGATTTTGATGGTAAGTGGTTAACTACTGATCAATTAGGTTATTACTATGAAGTTGGAGATACTGATATTAAAAAGTTTTTTGAAAATGGAGTCTTAGATTGTTCCTATAGTAATAATGTTTTAGGTGTGATTGCTAATGTTGATGTCAGTAATCCTCAGAAGATTTTAGTTTATTTTAGAGACTTTACGAAGATTATCATTTTGGACAATACGTTATCGCCAACTAGTGATGTAATCGATTTAACTGATTTAGAATTGGATGAAACGAACTTAGTATGTCGGTCTTATAATAATGGGACATGGTATTATGACCCGGTAAGATTTGAGTTAATCAGAAAAGATCAGGAATTTTTAACGACGAATACATCAGGGAATATTGCCAATTTATTAAATCAAAATATTCAGGCATGCTATTTAGTAGAGCATAATAATATAGTTTATTTAAATGATAAGAACCATGGTGTTTTGGTTTTTGATAATTATGGTACATATTTAAAAACGTTGCCAATTAAAAATATTGACAAGTTTCAAATAAAAGAGAAGTTGTTGATTTACTCAAGTAGTGATGGTATAATTGAGACCTATGATTTTTTCACTTTAAAGACTGCTCAATATAAACCACTAGAGTATAACTCAATTTTGGATGTTAGGGTAGAAAATAATTCAATATTTATCTTAGGAAAATCGAAGAAACTATTTATAGATAAAATTAAATAGGACGGTTTATCTCTCATAATTTTTTGTATTTTTAAGTTCTTTAAAAATCGAATTATGTTAATCTCAGTAGCAGGAAATATAGGGTCTGGAAAGACGACATTAACAACTTTACTATCAAAACATTATAATTGGGATGCGCATTTCGAAGATGTAGATGAGAATCCTTATTTGAATGATTTTTATAATGATATGCAACGTTGGTCATTTAATCTTCAGATTTATTATATGACCAGCAGGATTAGTAAAATTCAAGAAATTAGAGAAAACAAAAAAAGTGTAATCCAAGATAGAACACTTTATGAGGATGGTTATATCTTTGCTCCTAACTTGCACTCTATGGGATTAATGACAACTAGAGATTTTGAGACTTATTTCTCACTTTTTAAGTTGCAAGAGTCATTTATTAAACCACCGGATGTTTTAATTTACTTGAGAGCTTCAGTTTCAACGTTAGTAAATCAAATACAAAAGCGTGGAAGAGATTACGAGGAAAGTATTCGAATTGATTATTTAAAGCGTTTAAATGAACGCTATGAAGCTTGGATTTCAACTTATGATCAGGGTAAAATTGTAATTGTGGATGTTGATACCAATAACTTCTCAGAAAATGCAGAGGATTTAGGTAAAATTATACAAGGCATAGATGCTGAATTGCACGGATTGTTTGACGCTAAGTAAAATAGACGATATATTATAAGAGAAAAGCATTTTGAAAAGGATGCTTTTTTTTTGTATTCAACTTTTGGAGGTTTAGTTATTTACTAAATATTAATTCCCACTTCTATTTCGTGTGTAAGAATTTAATTGCTACTAAATATTATTCCCCCTTATTAAGGGGGCTAGGGGGATTTCTAGAATATAATAATGAATACTACCGTTATAATCGTTCAGTTCTTTCTGGATCCCCGATTTCTCGGGGAAGGAGTTCTCTTTGTGTTTAATTCTTGAAGAGTAGTATGTTGTAGTGGACCTTGTCCGCGAAAGCGTGTATCCAGGTAGTATTGTGAATGGAATTGATGGGATTTCTGGATCCACGATGTCTTGGGGAATTTTAGGGCACAAAAAAACCCTCTGTCTCAGACAGAGGGTTTAATTTTTATACTTTTCTTTTTAAGAAGTGATTCTTAAAAGTGGAAGTTTAAGTTTAAGTTAGCTACGTGTCCAGTATCAAAGTTGAAAGAACCTGATTTTCCAGTCTTAGTAGTAACTGTTTGTAAAGATTGAGTTGTTCCTCCAAATGGAGTAGCCCACTCTTCAGTAGTAGTTTCACCTTCTCCTGTAGAAGCCATAGATAATCCCCAAGTGTATTCAGCACCTAAAGATACTTTTGGAGCGAAGAACCACTCTACACCGATAAATCCTTGTAATCCTAAGTTGAAAGTACTTCCAGCTTTGATTTCAGAAGTTCTTGCAGCAGCAGGATCATAAGTATCAGATAATACTCTTCCATCACTAATAGTAGTAGAGTTACCACCTAATAAACCAAAGAATACTTCACCTCCGTAATAACCTTGGATTCTAGTATTTCCTCTTCTTTTTTCTAAACCAGCTCCTAAAATTACTGAAAATCCTTCAGAAGTTTTAGTGTTGATTGTGTAGTCAGTATCTTCAGTAGAAGCATCACCATCTTGGTCATACTTTCCTAATACGTCAGTAGAAGTATTTCCTGTTCCGATTCTAGCTCTTAATCTGTAAGCAGTAGTTTCGTCTTTGAACATTTTGAATCTGATTTCTTGACCAACAGAACCGTTCATCCATCCACCTGAGTTTAATGTGTTACCAGTAGATCCATTAGCCATGTTACCAACGTAATCAACTAATGAGTTAGCGTTAAATCCGATAGACCAATCACCAGCTTCTGGTAAATAAGCTTCTCCTTTCTTTGACGTTAAACCGTCTTGTGCGAATGTCGCAGTAGCTAAAAATAAAGAAGCTACAAATAATACTTTTCTTTTCATTACAAATTGTTTTAGTTAAACTTTTAAATTATTAATTATTTTAAATTCTTAGTTCGGGGCAAACATACTACATTTATTTTATATCTGCCAAATTATTTTTTGTTTTATTAACAATTGTTAAGTGTTGTTAACAGGGTGTTTATAACTCCTTTCACCCTTGTTTATTGGTTGTTTCAAGCTGTTTTTGTGTTCAGTGAATCTTTTATCGGTTCAAAAAATAACAGTTATTTAACAACTAATTTGTGTTTTACTCCGCAGATTCTTCCTTTTTTGGGTTCATTTCGATAGCAAAATCAATTGTTACTTCTTCACCTAACATAGAACCTCCGTAAGTTAGTCCATAGTCATTCTTATTGATCGTTAATACACCATCAAAAGCAGCTGAAGGAAATCCCCAAGGAGTATCTTGTTTACCATAATAGTTAAATGGCATGTCAATAGCTTTTGTTACACCCATCATTGTTAAGTCTCCTTTTGCGATATAACCAGTTTCTGTTTTTTCGATATTGTTAGAAACAAATGTTATCGTAGGGAATTGAGCAGTGTTAAACATTTCTTCATTAACTAAGTGAGCATCTCTGTCTGCATTTCCTGTATTTACAGAATTTACATCAATTTCAATGTTCATAGATTTAGTTGAATCAGAAATGGTTAATGCTCCACTAACTTTTTGGAAGCTACCTTTAGACTTCGCTAAGATATGACGAATAGAAAAATCAACATAAGCATGAGATGCATCTAAGATCCATTCTCCAGTTAATTCGTTAATATCTGGAGCAGCGACAGGAGCTACTTCTTCAGTTATTACCTCTTCAACAGCTACAGTAGTTTCTTCTGCATGCGCTTCATCAGTGTGACCACCTAAAATAGGAGCCACAACTAAACCAATTAAACAAGTTAATTTAATTAAGATATTCATTGATGGTCCAGAAGTATCTTTAAATGGATCACCAACTGTATCTCCAGTTACAGCAGCCTTGTGAGCTTCAGAACCTTTGTAAGTCATTTCTCCGTTAATTTCTACACCAGCTTCGAAAGATTTTTTAGCATTATCCCATGCACCACCAGCATTGTTTTGGAAGATTGCCCAAAGTACACCACTTACAGTTACACCAGCCATATATCCACCTAGCATTTCTGCTACTAACATATTGTTATCCATGTAAACTAATTTACCAATGATAACAACTGCGATAGGGAAACCAATCGTTAAGATACCTGGTAACATCATTTCTTTTAAAGATGCTTTAGTTGAAATGTCTACACATTTAGCGTAATCAGGTTTTCCAGTTCCTTCCATAATTCCAGGAATGTTTTTGAACTGGCGTCTTACTTCATAAACCATTTCCATTGCAGCTTTACCAACAGCATTCATTGCTAATGCAGAGAATACAACTGGAACCATTCCACCAACAAATAACATTGCCAATACTGGAGCTTTAAAAATGTTAATTCCATCAATTCCGGTAAACGTAACGTAAGCAGCAAATAGTGCTAAAGATGTTAAAGCAGCAGAAGCAATAGCAAAACCTTTTCCTGTTGCAGCAGTTGTATTACCAACAGCATCTAAAATATCAGTTCTTTCTCTAACAATTGGCTCTTGCTCACTCATTTCAGCAATTCCACCTGCGTTATCCGCAATTGGTCCGAAAGCATCAATTGCTAACTGCATAGCCGTAGTAGCCATCATTGCAGAAGCAGCTAAAGCAACTCCATAAAATCCTGCGAAAGCATAAGATGCCCAAATTGCAGCAGCAAATAGCAATACTGAAGAGAATGTTGAGATCATTCCAGTAGCTAAACCAGCAATAATGTTTGTTCCAGCACCAGTAGAAGATTGTTGTACAATTTTTAAGATTGGTTTTTTACCTAATCCAGTATAGTATTCTGTAAAAGCTGAAATTCCAGCTCCAACAACTAATCCAACTAAACAAGCATAAAATACTCTCATTGAAGAAATATCTTGAGTTCCTTCACCAAAGAAGTTCATTTGCATAGTCTCAGGTAACATCCAAGTTACTAAACCAAAACAAGCAGCAGCAACTAGAGCAATAGATGCCCAGTTTCCAATGTTTAATGCTTTTTGAACGTCAGCTTCTTTCGCATCATTAGATGAAATCTTAACTAACATTGTTCCGATTAAAGAAATAACGATTCCTACACCAGCAATTGCCATTGGTAAAAGGATAGGACCAATTCCACCAAAAGCATCTTCGATTGCTCCGCCCATATCTTCAATAATATAGTTACCTAAAACCATAGCAGCTAACACTGTAGCTACATAAGAACCAAATAAATCAGCTCCCATTCCAGCAACATCACCAACATTATCACCAACATTATCGGCAATTGTAGCAGGGTTTCTAGGATCATCCTCAGGAATACCTGCTTCAACTTTACCAACTAAATCAGCACCAACATCAGCAGCCTTAGTATAAATACCACCACCAACTCTTGCAAATAATGCAATAGATTCAGCTCCTAGTGAAAAACCAGCTAAAGTTTCTAATACCATAGTCATGTCTACTGTCTTAGTCCATTGACCACCCATAAACATTTGGAAGAATAAAATAAAGAATACCGTTAGACCTAAAACAGCTAATCCAGCAACTCCTAATCCCATTACTGTACCACCACCAAAAGATACTTTCAATGCATTCGGTAAACTAGTTTTTGCAGCCTCAGTAGTTCTTACATTCGTTTGAGTAGCAATTTTCATCCCCATGTTTCCTGCCAAAGCAGAAAATACTGCACCAATAATAAATGCAGGAATGATAAGGTAGTGAGTCGTTGGCACAACAAATGCAACACCAGCTAAAACAACACTTGCTCCAATAACGAACATTGTTAATAATTTATATTCAGCTTTTAAGAAAGCTAATGCTCCCTCATAAATGTGATCAGCAATCTCTTTCATTTTACCATCACCAGCACT